>ERZ1036412.571-NODE-571-length-23095-cov-4.651215_pt1 | contig 23095 bp, 18 predicted proteins | sample MGYA00514218_ERZ1036412 | MGnify/ENA primary metagenome ERZ1036412 (study PRJEB33795, sample SAMN09464944) | human gut metagenome | host: Homo sapiens | place: USA: Stanford, California | collected 2016-11 | study: EMG produced TPA metagenomics assembly of the... | reverse complement strand
TTTCAGAAGAGGGTTATAATATTTTACGGAAAACACATGTTGAGATTGAGCATGTATTCAATGGTAAGAATGCTAGTGATGTTATCTTAATGATTAATTGTATGAAGTATATGATGCAATATCCTCATATTGATAAGATTGTTTTAGTATCTTCTGATAGCGATTTGGTGCCTATTTTTCATGAAGTAAAACTACTAAATAAAAAGTTAGAGGTATTATACTTTGAAGTGAATACGGGTTCAAACCATATCTTACATATGGAAGAAACTGATATCCCTCATTACTCCATTGAATCCTTACTTAGTTTAGATGTTTATAAAGATTACCCTGACCTAGATTCTTTTTATTCTTATAAAACAAGCGATATGGTTTATTTTTCTCAGCTTCTCGAAAAAATAAACGAACTCATTAGTGCCGATTATTACGCTTATTTAAAAAGGGATTCTGCTGGAAAAACAATCAGTTTGGGTATAACAAAACCTTCTGATCTGTCAAACAAAATACAACAAAATGGACTCTGTCCTGAAAATGAATCTAGGAGGAATATGCCAAACCTATACACTAATTTATTTTCAATGCTCAGAGATAAAAATATCTTGATTAGATATGATTATGTGCTAAATGGAAAGGATTACAATACTCTTTTACTTTCAGAAGACTTTTTGGAAGAAAATGGAATTTTTATTCCAGGACTAATTAAAAAAGCTAATTTTGATACAAAAATGATTGACAAGTAGTATTCTTCATGGTATTATAAAATCAATCAAAGTACCAAGGGTGTGTACAGATTACTTTTTATTATTATTTTTTGTTTATATTTTATTGTTTTGTTTTGTTAAGCTTAATTTTTTTAAAAAACCTATGTCCAAGGGTGTGATGTAGGTTTTTTTTAATTAATTACTGCATACTATATATAAGATCAGAAAAAAAGAGTTTTACCTGGTCATATCTAAGCAGACTTTATTTTATGGGAATTGGATGACGCAAAGGGTGTCGTGTACCAAACCCAACCAGTTTGATGCTTAGATAAAAGCTAAATTAAAAAAAATCCTATATCCGAGAGTGAGATATAGGATTTTTTAAAGTTTATAGAACCTCTATACCATTGCAAAATGTTGAAGTGCCTTATAAATAGCTGCCTCTTTTTCTGGTGGACATTGTGGTTGTTTTGCAGTCTCTGATTTTGGAAGATTGTAATTAGATCTTTCAATAATACCGCATTTCCTTTTTACCTGTGAAATGTACAAGCTAGAAACTTTTAATCCATTCTCCTTTTGTACATAGTCTTTGATTTCCTGATACGTCGCTTTTGTCTCTGCTGATGTGGCATCCAACTCGTCCAGGTTTAAATCAACCTTAACATAATCGTCCGGTTTAAGTTTGGACAAAAGAACAACGGTCTCCACATTCCCCGTCCCAGGAAACATATCCACCGCGCACCCCTTCTCCATCCGGTATCCTTTCTCCTGCAGCACCACCAAATCCCTGACCAGGCTGGTAGGCTTACATGAAATATATACAATCCGGTCCACCCCAAATTCAATTATCTTTCCCAATGCCTTTGGATGGATTCCATCCCTTGGCGGGTCCACCACAATCAAATCCGGCTTATCCTCCAGGCCGTCAATCACCTTCAGCACATCCCCTGCCACAAATTCACAGTTATCCAGCCCGTTGAGTCCGGCATTCACCTTTGCTGCTTCTACCGCTTCCTCAACGATTTCCACTCCCACCACTTTTTTAGCCACAGGCGCCAGTATCTGGGCAATGGTGCCTGTGCCGCTGTAAAGGTCAAACACTACCTTATCCTTTGTCTCCCCTACAAAACCGCGGGCCGTGTCATACAGCACCTCCGCCCCCATGGAGTTGGTCTGGAAAAAGGAAAATGGGGAAATCCTGAACCGAAGTCCCAACAGTTCCTCATTAAAATAGTCCTGTCCATAAAGAATATGGGTTGCATCACTCTGTACCACATCGGCAAGGGAGTCATTCTCCGTATGAAGGATTCCCGCAAACTTCCCGTCAACAGGCAAGGACAGCAGACGTTCCTTCCACTCAGATAACACAGCCGCCTCATCCCTGCCGCCCAAATACTCTCTCTGGGTGCTGGTAACCAGGTCCACCAAGATTTCGCCTGTCTTTACGGCCCTGCGCACCAGCAGATGACGGAGATACCCCTTGTGCTGCAATTTCTTATAAAATGCAGTCCCAAGTTCCTCAAAGTATTCCTTTGTAGCCACCAGGATCCGGCAAAAGTCCGGGTGCACAATCTGGCAGTCCGGTGTTGTGACAATATCATAAAAACTTCCCCGCCTGTGCATTCCCAGGGCCAGCGGCCCGTCCTTTACCTCATCCCCAAAGGAAAATTCCATCTTGTTGCGGTATCCCTTTTCCAGCGGGCTGGCCTTGATTCCCATAAACTCATAGCTGCCTGGTTCCACTACGCTGTCTAAGAGTGATTTCACCTGGCCTTCCTTGATTTTCAGCTGTGCTTCATAAGGAAGGCTCTGGTAAATGCAGCCTCCGCACAGACCAAAATGAGGACATGCGTGTTCTGGCAATTCAAGAGGTGAACGCTCCAAAACTTCCAACACCCTTGCCTCGGATTTACCTTTCCTCCTCTTTGTAATCACACATTGGATTTTCTGCCCCGGAACTGCATTTTTCACCACCACACGTTCCCCATCTATCATAAGGATTCCTTTATTAGGAAAATCTATCTTTTCCACAATTCCTTCATAAATCTCGCCTTTTTTCATTCCGTTATCTCCGTTTCTGTTATAATTCTCCTGCTCTATCACTTGCGTCTTCCATTTTTTCATCGTCTCATTATATCATGTCCTTAAAAACACATCAAGTTATCATATCCGGCCTGCTGCCCCACTCATTGCGTATATGCTTCCGCACCCATCGCTACATACACTTCCACCCCACTGCTGCACTCATTGCCGCACCATCCATTCCCCATCCCATCCATACTGAGTCCCGGTTCCTCGCACAAAATCACCCACATGACAGGAAAGCCCAAAGAAAAGGCCCTATAATCAACAGAACCTTCCTTGTAACTGTCATTTTCCTAAATTTTCCTCTCCCCAGGCCTTCAGATATTCCATTACCGGCATAAAGCTTTTCCCAAGTTCGGTCAGGGAATACTCTACTTTGGGCGGGATTTCTTTATAATCATGCCGGTGGATAAATCCATCCGCTTCCAGTTCGCGCAGCTGCGTGGTCAGTGATGACTCGGAAATCCCTCCTATGTGGCGGCGCAGCCCGCCAAAACGGTGGACATTCTCAAAACCAATATAATACAGGATTTCCAGCTTCCACTTTCCTCCAATGATTCTTTGCATCACAGCAATTGTTTGGCAGCGTTCAGGTACAACCGCTTCTTTTCTCATCCATATCACCTCATTCCAGGTTAATTATACAGCTAGTACTATAACAAAACAATGTACATCAAAAAAATTAAGTACTTTTATTTTCAGTGTACCATGTTATAATCAGGTTAGTTCATGGTATGGAATTGTTAAAAACAACCTGTATAGAAAAAGGAGAACCTATATGAAAACTGTTATTTACTATTTTTCAGCAACCGGGAACAGTCTGAAGACAGCCGCAATCATATCACAGTCGCTGGGGGCAGATATGCTGCCCATGACAAAAAATAAAGGAGTTCTCTGCACGGCAGATAAAATAGGGCTGGTATTCCCAACGTATTTCTGGGGTGTTCCCAGGACCGTGGGGGAATTCATAGATAAGCTGCGCGTAAGCCAGGATTCCCCCTACATGTTTGCAGTACCCACTTACGGAGAACTGCACGGGGGTGTATTGGGGCAGGTGGACAGACTCTTAGTAAACAAGGGATTGAAACTGAATTATGGCAGGGAAATCAAGGCTGTGGCCAATTTCGTGGAGGAATATAATCCAAGGGTCCATCTTGCAGAAAAAAGGTTAAGGGAAGCAGCGGGACTGGCTGAATTGGCTGCCGATGAAATTGCTGCGGGAATCTGTAATGCACCCTTTCATGATTCTGTCCTGGATAAATTGTTCTACCGGATATATACAGATGTGAAGGTCAACCATGACCAGGGATTCCATGTTGACGATACATGTATACAATGCGGCATCTGCCAAAACATATGCCCTAACCACAATATTATCTTAAAAAATGGATTATTGGAATTCCGGCATCAATGTGAACACTGCGTTGCATGCATCAACTGCTGTCCACAAAAAGCAATCCAGTGGAAATCGGCCACCCAAAAGAGGAATCGGTATAAACATCCAGATGTCACGATTAAGGAAATCATTTCAGGGATGCAAGCATTTTAGGTATTTAAGCATTTTAGGTATTTAAGCATTTTTAACATTCAGGCATTTAAGCACTTTAAACACTTTTAGCACTTCCAAACCCACCACCCACCCACCAAAAACACCCCACTTCCAAACCAGCCCCCAAATGCGCCATATGCCTCCCTACCTTCAAAGAAAGGACCGTCACCCAAGCGACGGTCCCTCCTAAATCCATAATCTCTATTCGGACTTCTCAGTCTTTTTCTCCTCCGGCTCCTCATCCTCAAAGAAGTCATCGTCAAAATCATCGTCAAAGTCGTCTTCAAAATCTTCCAGATAATCTGGTGTAAAGAAGCGGTACACTGCATATGCGATACCTGCCACGGCTGCTACTGCGCCGATGATGGCCAGCACCCAAAGGATGCAGTTTTTCTTCTTCTCATCTTCCTCTCTTTTGTGAAGCAGTTCATTAATCCTGCTGGAGTTCATCAATTCTTCTACACGGCTTAATGCCTCTTTTCCCATTGCATCGAATCTGTCTCTGTCAAACCTGTTCATCCGGTCCACGTCCTTTCTTATATGCAAGCAAAAAGCTCAGATACATATTTTTAATTATTATACCATGGAAGTCCCTTTTTTACTATCCCAATTTCTTGAATTTTTATCCTGGGGGTTTTTAACCGGCTGTCCTATGCCTTTTTTAATTTTGCAAAGGATGCAAACATTTTTTTCTGCCCCGCAGTATCAAATTCCACGGTTACTTCATAGTCTTTCCCGCCATCCTTTATGGACTTGACGGTTCCCTCCCCAAACTTAATATGCTTTACCCGGTCTCCTTCCCTGTAATTCAGGGAAGCAGGCTTTTCAACCGTAAATGCCTTGCCAAAAGCCGGTTTCCCACCAGTTCCGGCGTGACCAGCGCCTCCGCCATAGCCAGCCTTTCCAGTACAGCCTCCGCCTACGCCATAACCAGCCTTTCCGGCATGACCTGCGCCCATACCATGACCTGCGCCAGATCCCGCCCCCATGCTGCTGCCAGCGGCGGAGCCATTTCCTTGGACACCAGATTCCGCCCCGCTGCCCTGTCCTGCCGGACCGATGCCAAAACCGTCAAATGGCAGCGATGTTTTTGAGGCATAGGCATTATACCCTTTGCCAAATGTGCTTACCCGTCCTGAGGCAGCGGACTGGTTCCACGGAAGCCCTGCATCGTCTGCAGTACTGCCAAAGCCTGAGGCATTTGCCTGTCCTGCACCGTTCCCGCGGCTGCCATAGCTTCCAAGCACCGGCTCCAGGCGTTCTTCGTCCAACAGTCCTTCCGGCACTTCCTCAAGGAACCGGCTTGGCTTGCAGTATCTTGTCTCGCCGTTGACCATGCGCTGTCTGGCCGAGGTCAGCACCAGTTCCTTCTTAGCCCTGGTGATGCCCACGTAACACAGACGCCTCTCCTCCTCCAAGTCAGTCCGGTCATCTGAATTAATGGACATCATGCTGGGAAACAGGCCGTCCTCCATACCCACCAGGTATACCTTGGGAAATTCCAGGCCTTTGGCGCTGTGGAGCGTCATTAGGGTCACACGGTCCTCGGACTCATCCATGCTGTCAATATCAGCCACCAGCGCCACCTGCTCCAGGAATTCGTCCAGGGTAGGGTGTTCGCTGTCCTCCTCATAACTTACCGCCTTGTTCACCAATTCCTCGATGTTCTCAAGGCGCGTCTGGGCCTCAATCTCGCCCTCTGCCTCCAGTTCCTGCTGGTATCCGGTTTCATCCATGATCCCTTCTATCAAATCCCGGATGGAAAAATCCTCGGATTCTGCCCTGGCCCTGAAACTCTCCATCTGCCCTATGAATTTAAGGATTTTCTCGGCAGCCTTGCCCAGCCCCGGAACCTGACGTGCTTCCTTTAACGCCCCATAGAGGCTCATGCCGTGCTCAGATGCAAACGCAGTCACCTTGCCCATGGTGGTTGCGCCGATACCGCGTTTGGGAACATTGATGATGCGCAGCACGGCCAGGTCATCCACGCCATTGGCAATTGTCTTGAGATAGGCCAGGATGTCCTTGATTTCCCTTCGCTGATAGAAGTTCACGCCTCCCACCAGCCGGTAAGGCACATTATAGAAAATGCACCGTTCCTCTATGAGACGGGACTGGGCATTGGTCCTGTAGAGCACTGCCTGATCCTGATAGGAAAATTCACTGTCACGTATCTGTCTGGCCACATAATCCGCTTCCTCCCTGGCCATGTCAAACTGCTTGAACCGAATCAGACTGCCTTCCCCATTGGCTGTCCACAGGGTCTTATCCTTCCTCCCGCGGTTATGGCGGATAACACCGTTGGCCGCATTGAGGATATTCTGGGTGGATCGGTAATTCTCCTCCAGCTTTATGACCTTGGCACCTGGAAATGCTGACTCAAAGCTCAGGATATTCTCTATATCGGCCCCGCGGAACCGGTAAATAGACTGGTCGTCATCACCTACCACACAGAGATTCCTGTACTTATCCGCAAGCAGGTTCACCAGCTTGAACTGGGCCTGGTTGGTGTCCTGGTACTCATCCACCATGATATACTTGAACCGTTCCTGGTAATAATTCAGCACTTCAGCATTATTCTGGAACAGCTCCACGGTCTTGACAATCAAATCGTCAAAATCCAGGGCATTGTTCTTCTTTAACTGCTTCTGGTACTCCTTGTATATCTCCCCCACCTTTTTCTGGCGGAAATCCTGCCCTGCATTCAGTAGGAATTCCTCAGGCATGATCAGCTTATCCTTGGCCGAGGATATCACGCCCAGCACGGAGCGCTCCTTAAACTGCTTGGTATCCACGTCCAGGCTCTTAAATACCTGCTTCATCAATGTCTTCTGGTCATCGCTGTCATAGATGGAAAAGCTGGTCGTGTATCCCAGGCATTCTATGTGCCTGCGCAGGATCCTTACGCAGGTGGAATGGAATGTGCTCACCCAGATACTCTCGGCCCCAAAACCTACCAACTGGTCCACACGCTCCCTCATTTCCCCTGCCGCCTTGTTGGTAAATGTAATGGCCAGTATATTCCAGGGGTTCACATTCTTCTCATCAATCAGGTAAGCCACCCTGTGCGTCAGCACCCTGGTCTTGCCCGAGCCCGCTCCGGCCAGAATCAAAAGAGGACCTTCGGTGTGAAACACAGCCTCCTTCTGCATGGGATTCAATGTATCGTAAATACTCATATTATATGTACCGCCTTTATTTCTTCATTCAATCTGTCAGATGTATAAGTATACCATTACAGGCCTCATTGTGCAACTTAAGACCCTTGGGTCTGTTTGAAAATTGCTTTCTGTCAGCTGTGCGTTCCACTTTGTGGGAGATTTGGTCCCGATGAGGGAGGCGTAGCGGGCTACGTTGACCGAATTGGGACCAAATATGCCGCGAAGTGGGGCGTGCTTTGCCCTAAGGGGTACCTATGGTGGATTCCTTAGGGCAGATGGCGGGAATGAATTTTCAACCAGGCCCTAGGGTATGGTTCCTTCTTCGCCGTTCCTGCATCCCCATTCTTCCCCGTCCCCATCCCGCCAGCAGAACATATTCTTACCGCTGGTCTTGGCACGGTACAGGGCTTCGTCCGCCTTCCGGTAGGCCCTGTCAAATGTCCCGCCGTCCTTCCTTATCTGTGTAATCCCAATGGAACAGCTTTGGTCCAGCCCCATCCTTAGGAGGATCCGGCTGATGGACTGAATCAGGATGCGGGCTTTATTTTCCCCCTGTTCCCTTTCCATGGGACCTGGCATGAAAATCATGAACTCATCCCCTCCTATCCTGCCTGCAATGCCGGGGGGTGGGACAAAATCCATAAGCGCTGCCCCTACTTCCTTCAGCAGTTCATCCCCCTTGAGATGGCCATGGGTATCGTTGACTTTCTTAAAGTCGTCCATGTCAATGACGAACATCAGGCCGCTTTCATGGTCATTGGTCAAAAGCCTGGTTATGTGCATTTCCGTATACTTCCTGTTGTACAGGCCGGTCAGGGAGTCCAGCTGGATGGTCCGCTCCAGAATGGCGGTCCGCTCCAGGGCAGCGGCTGCCTGGTCCGCTATGGTCTTTGGATAGTATTCGCCTTTCTGCTGGTAAATATAGGGCACGGACTGGTGCAGGCTGTCAATCACAAGCCGGCCGCTGTCATCCCGGTGGAGCCCTGCCGTAATCCTTGTATCCATGTCAATGATGACTTCCTTCCCGTCGGTATCTTTTTCCCGGGCCTTAAATTCACCATAGACTACACAGCTGTTTTCCGTAATCAGCTTTGCCTCATACCACGCTTCCCTGATGACAAAGCTGATTCCATCCGCTTCCTCCTGGTCCTTCCTCATCCCTTCTGTCAGAGCCTCCAGACCAAGATAGAATTCATGCCGTCCCGTGCCAATCACAAGCACATCAGGCGAACAATATGTAAGCAATCTGGCCAGTACCTCCGGATTACCAGATATATAACCTTCCATGGCACTCTGTATCAATTGTTTTGCTTCCCTGCAAATATCGTCCCGCATACTTATTCCTTTCAATCTGATTGCAAATTCCTCTGACATACAATATAACATAATATGGCGTTTTCTGCTACCGTTAAAGTATTTTGCCATGTTCTGACATTTGCCCCTTGTCATCTAGTATTGAATACTATATAATAAATATAGCAATGTGATATCTAAGACAGAGGTGACTGACAGATGAAGACAAATGAAGAACGTGTTCGGGATCTGCTGGGCTATCTGGGAAGTCTGTCCCATGTTAAGCCGGAAGAGATACCTGATATTGATTTATATATGGACCAGGTTACCACCTTCATGGAAAGCCATTTAAAGGACATGCGGCGCCATCCAGAAGACAAGGTCCTGACCAAGACCATGATTAACAATTATGCCAAGAACAACCTGCTCCCCCCGCCAGTGAAGAAGAAGTATTCCAAGGACCACATGCTCATGCTGATATTCATTTATTACTTTAAGAGCCTGTTATCCTTTAATGATATTGAGGAGCTGTTCCGCCCCATCACATCGAGACACTTTACCGGCAAGGATTCTCCCCTGTCCCTGGAAGATATCTATACAGAGGTATTCACCCTTGAAAAAGGCGAGATGGGCAGCCTGATGAAAGACGTGACCGGCAAATTCGCCCGCTCCCGCAAAACCTTTCAGGACGTATCGGTGGATGAAGAAGATAAGGAATACCTGCAGCTCTTTGCCTTTATATGCGAACTGTCCTTTGATGTCTATCTGAAGACGCAGATGATTGAGATGATTGCAGACCAGCTGCGCGGGGAGGCAACGCCGCCGCGGAAGAAGTAAACCAGGACAGACGCCGGATCCGGACAGCAGGAGTTAAAAAACGGATATCCAGTATATCGGCTGATATACCGTGATATCCGTTTTATATATGTCCGCATGATTCATATCGCGGCTCATTGCCGGTTACAGGACAGCCCACAATCCCCTGCATCCAATTTCATTATCTGCCGTCTTCCTTTTCCGGAACAATGCTGTCTACCTGAAGCCTTGAAAACACCATATCGTACCCATCGCTTCCATAGTTCAGCGAACGGTTCACGCGGCTGATGGTTGCCGTGGACGCCCCTGTCTTTTCCGCAATCTCCAGATAGGTCTTGCCCTCCCTCAGCATCTTGGCAACCTCATAGCGCTGTGAAAGTGACAAAAGTTCATTAATCGTACACACGTCCTCGAAGAACTTATAACACTCCTCTGGATTCTTAAGTGTCAGTATGGCATCAAATAAATGATCCACTGCATCCGTTTTAATCTTTTTGTTCATGTCCTGGTTCTCTCTCCTTATAATTTATGCGGTCCACGTTCATCCCCGCCGCATGTAGTTGTGGAATCAATGTCCCCCTATAAAGGGACACAGGCCTTTGGCATGTCTGGATACCATCCGTACATGTCCCATGCCTCATACCCACTCATTTTAACATATTAAAGTTTGAAAGTCCATACATCCTAACACTTTTTCAATGTAAAGTTTCACCGTGTGCAGCGTGCAGATACCTGATTACAGCATATATCAGACATAGACCAATGTGTGTCTGGCATGTTACAGCACAGTTCATACGCAGCCTGCATTTCTCCGGCATTTCACCGCACGCCTCAACCTACCCCCGTCCCAGCATGAATTTCTCCACCACCAGGCCGACGCCGTCATGATTATTGGAAGCAGTGATATAATCCGCAGCATTCCTTACAGGCAGCACTGCATTTTCCATGGCCACACCAAGGCCGGCATACTTAATCATGGTCAGGTCATTGTATCCGTCTCCGCAGGCAATCATCTGCTCTTTCTTAAGGCCAAGGATGTCCAGGAGACGGGCCAGGGACTGTGCCTTGTCTATGCCCTTTGGCATGATTTCAAGGAAATATTCCTCGGAACGGTATACGCTGAAGTCGCGGCCCATTGCAGCCTTTACCTTTGGTTCCACAGTCACCAGATAGTCCCCATCATCCAGCATGATGAACTTGGGTACCTGAAAATCCACATAGGCTTCCATATCATCCACCTGGCGCAGCGGAAGATGGTTAATATTGGATTCAGAGATTGCATAAGGGCATTCCCTGTTGTTGGTGATGACCTCTTCCCCCTCATAGGTCAGGATATCCACCCGGTGCTCTTTTGCCAGGCCTATGATTTTCCCGTTGGCTTCCAACGGAAGAAGGGATGAAAACACAGTCTCTCCTGTCTTACAATTGGTAATCATGCCCCCGTTATAGGACAATATGTAACTGCCAAAACGGTCCATCTCCAGTTCCCTTGCCAGCGGCTCCACGCCGGGTGTGGGGCGTCCGGATGCCAGAACCACGATATTTCCTGCTTTCTGGGCCTCCATTAAGGCATCCCTGGTCCTGGGCGTGATGATTTTGTCCCGGTTGGTCAGAGTACCGTCTAAATCCAATACGATTATCTTATAGTCCATTGCTCTTTCTCCCCTGTTTGTTTGATATATTCCTGAATTTATTCCATGGGTTTATTTTAACAGAAAGATTGCTTTGATACAACCTTAACAAATGGTTTTGAGTGTTCAGGTGAAAACAGAGGCATAGCAGGCTCTAGGCTGGGTTTCCCGCTCCTGCGCTATCGGAAAATCAGACCAGCAAAACAATAAGGCATTTAGTGCGGGTTATTCCAGTATCAACGGCAGACAATAGACCGCAACCGTACCCGTCCCCTCAGTGCTCATGATTTCCAGTCCATATCCTGACCCGAAGTTCCTGCATATTCTGTCACGCACATTCCTGATTCCTCCATGTGTCTCCCCGCTGCCAGTCTGTACGCCCGTCTCATCCTGGTCCAGGCCGTCCTTCAGGGCCGCAAGAATCTCCTCTGTCATTCCCACGCCGTCATCCATGACAGTAATCTCCAGGATTTCATCCTTACGGCGGGCCTCGATACGCACGGTACCGTCTCCTGTCTTGGGCATAAGACCGTGCTGAACCGCATTTTCCACAATAGGCTGCAGGCTCATTTTAACGATGATTGCATCCATCACATCCTCATCCACGCTGACTTCCAGCTGGATTCTGTCTTCATACTGTATCTGCATGATGTGGAAATACTCCCGTATGTTGCCGATTTCCTTTTCCAGCGGAACCATACAGCTGTAGCTGCCAATCAGGTACTCCATCTGTCGGGACAGGCTTTCTGCGATTCCGGCGGTTTCTTTATCCTCATGTTTCATGGCTGACATACGGATAACTTCCAGGGTATCAGACACCTTCTTCATAGATGACTCCAGTTCCCGGGCCATGTTGTTAAATCCGGCAGCCAGGACACTGATTCCATCTTCCTTGTCCCCCACGTCGATGCGGCTTCCCAGATTGCCTGTCTGTATCTCCATCATTCCCTGTTCCAGCAGCCCCTCTGACCTTGAGACGCGTTTTGCCAAACTGGAAAACAGGTACACCAGCACCAGGAATGAACCGGTTAAGAATATTAAGATATACTGTCCGGTCGTGTATAAGCTGCCCATGACAGCATCTTTACCGGCCTGGGCCGCCACAATCCAGCCGCTGCTTTCCATCCGTTCATACACCACATACTGACCGGCATCGGTCAGGCTTCCCCTGATTCCCGTCATGGAAGACAGGCAGGGCATCATTGGTTCCAGCGGCTTTCCAATCTCAGGGCCATCCATACTGTAGATGCAGATTCCATTTCCGTTGATGATGGAAAATGTCTCGTGGATTCCCATGCCCACATCCCGAAGCGCCGAGGCCAGCTTTCCAAGGTCCAGGTCCAGATAGAGGTTTCCCAAGCTGATTCCAATGGTCTTAAAGGATGTCAGATCCTGGTAACTTCTGCGGAAGGTTATGACCGGGTTCCCGGAATCCGTGAAATAGCTGTCCACATGGGTAGGATACACGGAAAAATTCTCCCCGCTGTACCCTTGCTGGGATATCCACTGCCGGAAAGCGTCTTCATCCAGCACCTTCTGCGTGTTCCTGGTGACATAATATATCCTGCCCTCCCTATCCACAAAGGCTGCTGTGCGGATTCTGCTGTCCCCTTCCAGCATTTCCTCTAGGAACAAAGCCATCTGGGTGCGTTTTTCCTGGTCTTCCATGGATGTATCTTTCAGAAGCTGGTAAAGCAGTCTGCCATCCTCTGTATAAATGTCGTACATACGCCTGGTAAGACTGCTGCTTTCGTCCACCATTTCCTGCGCATTGCGTGCCGCGTAACTGACCATGCGGCCCATATCATCCAGTATGGCCTGTTCCATGTTTCCCTTAAACCTGTGAAACAGAACCGCGCCGGCAATCAGCGTGGGCACCAGCCCAAAACAGATATATGACAGGGCCAGGTGATAGAAATCACGATTCTTTCTCCGTATCATGGCGCCTCCCTCTCCCACTTGCGGGTCAGGTCATCCGCCAGACAGGACGTACGCTCCTCCCCCCAGAGGGTATCCGACAGCCGTTGGGCAAAGTAGGTAAAAAATCCATCGGGGACCTCAGCATAATCCGTCACTCCCCCGGTTCGGACCGGGTTCGCGGAATAAGCCGCCTTTATGATTGCCTGATCCTGCGTATCCATTCCTCGGACAGGACGCACGGTCACCGAATCCCCATTCATGGTTTCCAGTACATTTTCATAAATTCCTTCTGAATAATAAAACTTAAGGAAACGTCTTGCTGCTTCCATCTTGTTCTTGTCCCGGGCAGTGGCCGCGGATATCCCCCATTCTGCCCTGCATTCCTGAACCGCATAGGTAATCCCGTCTTTGCCGGGCAGGAAGAAAAATCCCAGATGTATCTGCGGATTCAGGTCCTCTATCCGGGTCAGCATCCAGGGACCGGCATACACCATGGCGGCCTGTCCTGATGCCAGCGACTGGGCTGTCTGACTGTCGGATACATTCCGGTATGCCGGGTTTATATATCCCTGTTCCGCAAGATTCCGGTAATCGGCAAGCATCTGCCGGGTACGTTTCGCGGTCCACTGCACGTTTCCGTCTTCTGTAACCATATAATTCCTGAACAGATAATTCCCCCAGAATTCCATATGACGCACATCAGCCGCCCCCAGGGCCAGAGGATCATACCCCGCCTCCTTAACCGTTTCACAGATTTGGAGGAAATCCTCAAATGTATCAGGTGCAAGAAGCCCCTGGCCCTTAAATATATCTTTATTGTAAATAATTCCCAGCGTAGTTGCATACAATGGCACACCGTAACACACACCCTCATATGTGCCAGGATTCTCCACCAGGACAGAAACAGCCTCCGGAACCGGCGCCAAAAGTCCTGCGGCAGCCAGGGCAGATGTCTCCCTCATTTCCACAATGTCAAAGAATTCCTTTTGGGCAGCCAATATTTTCAGGGACTCAATATAGGGCCGGTTCTTATTTTCCGGCATACAGTACAATTCCAACTCGATGTCCTCATTCGCCTTCATGAATGCCTCTGCCGTGTCTTCAACCACGCTTTTCCATTTCAAATCATCAGCGGAATAGACCAGACGGAGTCTGACCTGGCTGGAAGCCTCCTCTGTTCTGGCAGCTTGTCCGGTATAGGTTTTATGGACCGCACCGTCTTCACCGGAGGGTGATGTACGGACGGAACAGGCGGACAGCGTGATTGTTAAAAACAGGACGGTCAATAACAGGAATACGGACATGGGGAAGAAACGGAATACACCCGATGGCATGGCATTGGAAAAGCCGGCTCCACATCGCGTAACACCGGAACATGATTCCGAAAGCCGCAGTACTTGGGTTCCCAGGAGTCCATATTCTTGGGCCCCATATTTTGGGGCTCTGCATTTTTGGACTCTGCATTTTTGGACTCCGAATCCTTGGGCTTTAAATCCCAGGCTCCTCCTGCCTGCTGCCTTTCCCAACCGCCCCGTACCTTTACACCCTATTTCTCCCATGGTGTTCCCTGTATTCACTTGGACTCTGCTCATATTTCCCTTTAAAATTTTCGTTAATCCGGCGTACATTCTTATACCCCACAGCCTCAGCCGCCTTATTTTCCTTGTAACCCGTTTTTTAACAGCTTTATGGCCCCTTTATCCCTATATCTGTCAGATAGTTCCTGGAATCCTCCCCTGCATGTTTCCTAAAACAGCGGTTGAAATGCCGTCTGTCGGATAATCGTCCCCTGCTCATTCTTTTCCATGAACTTCAGTATATAATCCCTTACCTCGCAGATTAACGCTTTCTTTGGATAGATGAATCCCTGATACCCGTCAATAAAGACAACCTTGTTCCCAAGTCCCGGCGTGTTGTTTTTTCAGCATAGGAACTCGCCTCGACTATTACAATAATTTTATTCGAAATCCCATCCGCAGCAGTATGAAGGAATCAAACAGCGAATGTCCGGTAACAGGTAACAGGCAGCGGACATCCGAAATCATGCAATAAGCAGCACTTATATTACACGCACTTTATACTTCTTTCAAACTGAGTTTATTGTCAATAAATTCATATTCAACCAATTTCACGGACGACCAGATACATGGTATGGCAGGCCGGCAGCCTTTTGTATAGTGTCTTACACATTCCCGGTCCCTCTTCTGTCTGACGGAATCCGAAAACCCTGACGCCACTACATATGCCTCAATCATGGAATAGTCGCCATATGCGTATTCTCCCTGAATCCAATCCACATATTTCATTATCTGTCCAATGACATCATCTGCCGCCTCTCCCTTTTTTATCTCTACTACCAGATACCTGGATTTAGTCTTATATCCCGGAATATACCTGTATCCGAATATGTCCATCTTATCCATATACTCAATTGCCTTAAACGGTGAGGCAACCACCTGATGGGATATATAGTCCCACTTTCCCATCGGAGTACTGTTATCTCCTGACAGGATTTCACACAACGCGGCTTCAATTGCCATTTCATGATTAATCTTGCTTCCTTTAGCACATGACAGAAGTATGTTATCTGCTGTCAGCTTGTACTGTTCTGTATTTTTATCCCTAATCCGATCATGTAATGCTTTCGAAAATGGATATGCATTTTTATTAAGAAGCAGGTCTTCCTCATTTCTTTTCAAAATAATATCCATCAATGCCTGATTTTCATCATCATCCACTTTAATAAAAGAAACCTTCCACATCGCCCGAAGCATGCGGAACCTGTCCGGATTGCTGTTTAATGCATCATCCATATCCACTCCATTTAAAAAGAAAAGCGGTGATGGCTCAAACACACACAAACAGCGGTTATTGGCAGTTCCCTCATCCAACAACGGTTCCAGTTTCTTATAGTTTTTCTTTGAATAATCGACCGGCCTGTCCGCACCAATATAATTTAAGAACCTGCACTCCGAATGAATTTCAATCAGCTTTCCAATGCCGTATATTTTCCTCTTAATAAAGAAATAGATGCTGTCACCTGGTTTCATGCTAAGGTAATCAGCAAATGTCCCTTCATGATACGTCATCCAATTCCCCTTTGGCGTACCAAGATTAGTACTGTATGTTCCTGTCTTTACACAATATGTAAGAGAATCAATATCACTAAGAGTCATTATATATCCAGCCATAAAGCCTCCTCCTTTATCTCTTGCCGCTCCCCCGCGCCCTGGTGTGGTTCAACATTCCTTCCTGCTCCATGCACGTCTCACTTCATCGTGGTTTGAACGTATAAAACGGGACGTACAAGGAACACTTTAACACATGCAATGGAGTGCTTTTTTATTTACTTTACCGCAAAAACAATGGAATGAAAAGGAGAAACTTATATGAAACTACAATTCTGTGCGAATGGGATGAACTCCGTCCTGTCTTTATGAGTTATATGAGGAGTTTTTTATGAGTCATCCGGCGTTGTCTTTTGGATTTATCCTATATCGTCTTTTGGATTTATCCGACACCGCCTTTTGGATTTATCCAATGCCGTCTTTTTAAGTCATCCAGCGCTACCTTTATGAATCCTCCATCTCCGTAGTTATGCATTATCCGGCGCCGTTTTAGGTGTATAAACGGTTTCCTTCCCATCCATCCTGATTAAAACCGACTTACCCGGAATCTCCTGATTTCCATAAATAAAAGGTTCATCATTAAAATTTGCTGCTGCCTGTATTCCATCGCCATATTCCGTCATCTGCACGGAACCGTCTTCCTTCAGATATCGAAAACCAGTCATCTCCTGTGTGACGGCATTCCGGCTGAATTCAGACCATACCGCATTATGTCTTACTATATCATCCTTATATTTTTCCCACTGGGCGGCATCCAGATGGTAAAGGGGCGGAACATTATAAAGGATTTCCCGCAGCATGCGCGTTCCGGTCTGGTCTTTGATTTTAAAGGTTGACCAATCCCAGTGGTAGCTGGTAATCACGGAATCATTATAGACCAGTTTGTACAGCGGGACATCATATCTTGGGTCGGTGAACAGTGTCCGGTACCTGCTTTTTACAGGAATCCGTCTGGAAAAATGCTCCGCCACCCCACCGTCCGGATTATAATATTTTCCTATAAAATATTCACTGTCCCTGTTTTCCTTCATATCATCGTCCATCCACGAAAAACTCTGCATCTCAATTCCATGTGCAAATGCAATGGTAGAAGCTGCAAAATCATGGCCTCCCTCAGAACCGATGACCATGCCGTAGGTATCCCGGATATATGCCATCCGCTCCAGCCGGGCCGCCAGGTCCTGCTGCTGCGTGGTAATATGGCCTGGCGCATAATCATCATAAATCTCCCCGGTGGCATCACAGTCAATAAACCAGGAATTAAAAGGAAGTCCGTTGCCCATGATTTCCAGCATCCGCTCCCGTACAGCAGGAAGTGACAGAACCGGATTCAGCTTTCGCCCCACACCCTTAAATCCCTCTATTTTCCCTCCATCCCTATCCTCCACCGATGCGCGGTCATATAGGGATGTATCCCCGAATCTGGCCGTAACCCACTGTTCATTGCCCGGCTCATGTATGGAGTGATAGGAATCATAGCTGCCAATAAGATAGCCCTGGCCTACCGCCTCCTCCACAAGTTCCGGTTTCGCATAGGCCTGTTCCCAGCTGTTAAGCCCAATCCACGCCTGGCTGATGCCGGACGTCTTCAGCTGCCGGATTAGTTCCACCGTATTCTGGTCCATCCAATTGGAGGGATTGCCGAATACATCCGGAAGGTTTGCGGACAGGAGGTATTTGTTAACCTGAATCTTTTGGGATTGTTTGAGCTTTTCATATCCTGGATTCAGAAGCTCTGTCAATTCAGGTGAAGATGTGATAAATACATGTTGCGGGCCGGACGATGCGTAGGACGGCGCATTGGACGGTACATTGGATAGTGCATTCGGCGGTGAGGATAACCGCAAATAGAATTCCGGCATTTTTAATATTTCGCTGAGATAACTGCATACCAGATGTTTCTCGTACCCCGCAACATAGTCCTGGGTCTGGATTTCATCCAGGGCCGCTTTGAACTCATTTCCATTCTCCACCTGGGAGGAAAATGATATAAGGTAATCCATGAACGGCGAACCGATTGCGGTGCGGAAAGACAGCCAGTTCACGTCCCCAGGGGATATAATCCGCTCGCCCCAAAGGTATATGAATGGCGCTCCGTATAGCTTCCTTATCATCGGATTAGACTCCGCCTTTTGTTCCAAAGTGACAAATTGTCCATTTTCCTTCACATATTTCCGGTAGAGCTTCGCCCCCGACACAGGGTCATTGTCTGTAAGATAGATACGGAACCGCTTTGTCCTGTCCGTGTCAATGGCCGGAAACTCATGATTCAGTGAAAATACCAAATCCGGATTTTGTCTGTACCCAACTTTCGTGTGGAACGGGTCTTCCATTATGAACAGGACCGCATGGTCTCCGGCTGATGATATCCAAAAGGGCATGGAGAACTGCTCGAGGACCGGGAATTCCTTAGCGGGAGGATTGTATGTGTCTGCCGCATCAGCCTGGTCTGCCGCATTGGTCTGGCTGTCCTGCGTTGTTGTGTCGGACGGTTCCTGCCGGCCGTCAGAATCCGCGTAAATCGATGATTCTGGCCGGCCTGTCTGGCCCGCCAGATAATCCTTCCAGACCGGATCATCTGCCGGAACCCGCTTTCCCTCGCCAAAGGGGAAATAATAACTGGCCGCAGATATTTCCGGCCATGTAAAGGCGTTATCACTGTCTGTCTCCGATGTAATCGTGATACTAAGATAATCGTCCACAGGGGTAACGGAAACAGCAATCTGTTCTTCCTGATATCGCCATGAGACTCCTTCGTCCTTTTCCCGGTATTCTTCAACTGCCCTCTCCTGCCCCGGTAAAGCTGCCATCAATGAACCGTCCGCTGTCAATAGTTTAATTGCAAATGTTTCCGAATCCACCTCATACCTAAAAGCCACGCCCCGGGCTTCCCTGGAGCTGGATGTTTCTTCCTGTTCCCGGATAACGGCGGACGCCTCCGTCCCATCCGTCCCCTTATTGCCTGCAATAGGATTATGAACCCCGCACCCTGTCAGGCATACCGCTAAAAGCAGGCATGCTCCCCGGAATAAAAAACCTGGTTTTGTCATGTCAATCTCCTTATCATTTTTATACTACAGACCCAGTATAATAAAACGATGTTACATTCATTTGACAAAACCAGGTTTTAAAAAATAACCGTAAATCTTATCCTGCCGTCTGCCACGGTACAATCAATCCCATAACCGCACTGATTGGCAATCTTTTTTACAATCGGCAGCCCCAGTCCGGTCCCGGACAGATTTTGATTACGGGAGGACTCCCCAACATAGAATGGTTCCCAGATTCTGTCTAAATTCAGATTCCCTTCCTGCATCTGGTTGGATATGGTAAAATGACAGCCCGTATCATTTCCATGCAGATGGATTTCAATACCAGGCCCGGGCTTATCATCTGCCCCATATTTAATTGCATTGGACAGCAGGTTGGAAAAAATAGTTGAAACCAGTTCTGCATTTCCCCGGATATACCGGTCCGGTTCTATGGATGTGGAAATACCAAGATTTCTCTGAGCAGCAGATATCCGCTGTTCCTCAATCTGGTTCTGCAGCAGGCGGTCAAGGGCAATGGTTTCTTCCGGATAATCCTTCTGCCCAATCCGTGACAATCCCAATAGTTTCTCTGCGAGCTGTGCCATTTTTGTATTCTGGCGGATAATGGTATCTAAAAATGTCCCGTCATCCAGCCCATCCTGCATCCCGGACGCATAGGTACCGATTAATGAAATAGGCGTCTTCAGGTCATGGGCCACATTGTCCAGCAGCGCCTCCATCTGCCGGTTTTTCTCAAGCAGCATATCCTGATATTCCTTGATGCTTTGACTCATCCGGTTCATACTGTCAGCCACTGTCTCCAGTTCATCATTGGTCCGTATTTCCAGCCTGCTGCCATAATCCTGCATGGAAATCCTGCGTGAAAACTCCTCCATTTCCTTTAATGGGTTGGTTATGTGCCTCACAAGGATATACATGAGCACCACTGCGACCACAGACGAAACGGACAGAAGGATAACCAGGAACTGATTCATGATGCCAACTGTTTCAGCGGTATTAGGAACCACCGCGGCAATAGCGAACATACCTGCGTCTGTGAACATATATTCAGCCAGAATCCCGTATTTCAGCTTTTCCTGCTGATAAAGGCGCAGCTTCATGCCATGTTCAACCGCATCCTGGTAATCCTGTTCCCAGAGCCAGAACTTCCGGAACCCTAATCCCTTTTGCCGGAACTGTTCCCGCAGTTCATTGCTTAGGACTTCGCTGTCCCATGTATTTCCAGAGTATACAATCAGGACCTTTTCCTGTTCCTCCAGGGTCCTAACAGCATGTTCCGGCGTTGTGCCGCTTTCCAAAAGGGTAATTAGCTGGCTGCCTATGCCTTGTATATAGTGTTTTTGACTGTGCAGGTAGTATTTTCCTACAATATTAGAGTTCACTGCAAGGGAAAGGACCAGGGTAAACGCCATAATCAGTGCTGTGCCGTATATGAACTTTTTCCATAGTTTATTCATGTGTTTGGTTTTGTGTCCGGTGTGGTAACTGGCCATATGCTTGTCCTTGCACTTATTTATACTTTTAGTTACATATTTAATCATCCCTGTCGTCCATAACGTAGCCGATTCCGATACGGGTCTTTATATATTCCTCTCCGATTTTCCTGCGCAGCCTGCGGATATAGGTATCCACGGTCCGGCTGTCGCCCTCAAAGTCCATCCCCCATACCTGGTTTAACAGCTGCTCCCTGGTCAGGATGATGCGCTGGTTGGTCAGGAAATAACGGAGCAGTTCATATTCCGTCCTGGTCAATACAACCGGAATGTTGCCTTTCCTTACCTCAAAGGTCTCCTGGTTCAGGGAAATGTCCCCGCAGCACAGGATACCTTCCAGACGGCAAAGCTTCTTGATACGCAGAAGAAGCACCTTGATGTCGAATGGCTTACGCACATAGTCGTCTGCCCCGCTGGTTAAACCCAGGATTTCATGCTCTGTTTCTCCCTTTGCAGTCAGCATCAGGATTTTAATTGGAAGGTTCAGGGCCCGGATTTCACGGCAGGTCTGGATGCCATCCTGGACCGGCATCATCCAGTCCAGGATCAGGAGATCGGGGAGGGTGGCGGGTGGATTAGTCGTAGGTAAAGAAGTTGGTGATGGAGCAGTTCTTGATGAAGCAACAGTTGATGGGGCAAATGGTAATTGGATTTCCTGTGCCTGGCAAGCCGGTTTTCCAGAAGCCATGGGGCGATAATCCGATTTTTTTATGAATTCTGGCTTCCTGGGACTGATGTGCTCCAGAAGGTATTTTATGGCCTCCTGTCCATTGGATACAACCGATACCTGGTATCCTTCTTTTTGCAGATAGAGGGTTAGGATTTTCTGGAGGTCAGGATGGTCTTCGGCGATTAGGATGTGCATGGAAACTCCTCCTTATTTATTGTAAACGTATCAAAAATTCATCCCCGTTTTCTCTGATAAATACAGAAGGATAGGTATCTGGGGATAATTAAAAAAATAATACCTTGAACTCCCGGATTTCTAATTCGTAAATGCAGAATCTTTTTAATTAAATCCACAATAAAGTTCATAACTCTTAGTTGTGTCATACAATATATAAGTAAAAGCAGCTATATCTAAATATTTTGTATAATTCAAGAATTTCCATTAGTTTATCTTTTCTGAGGCATTATACATCTTCTATTGTCTCTCCAAAAGTCCACCCCAACTAAATGTTTTTGTATATTTTAATTTGAACATCCTTTTATAATTATTCCATTAAACAGCATATTATTGTCAGTGGTTAAACTCATATCATTCTTCTTGCTGCCCCTTAACATAAGCCACCAATTCCGAAAAATCAACGACTGTATCATAGTCCCAGGAGATTCTAATAGCTTCACTTATCCTCTTTTCATCCAGTCCCATAGCCTTTAAAACATAACTGGTAGTGTATGCCCCCGATACACAGGCTGAACCATTTGACATTGCATAATAATCTTTAGTTGCCACAAAAATCCCTTCTGCATCAACATCCCTAAAACTTAAATTTATAGTATTATTTATACAATACTTAGAATCTCCATTTATTACATATTTTGTACAGCTTATGTCCTTCATAAGTTTACTTTTTATCTCTTTGCATTTAGCTTTTCGAACAGAACTTTTTTTCTCGGAGATTTCTGCTGCCCGTCCAAACCCTCCCACCAGAGCCACCGGCAATGTTCCTGAACGAAAACCAAATTCCTGCCCACCACCCAGAATTAATGGTGTAATATTATCTCTCAAATGTTTATTCCTTTTTATAATAAGAGCACAGGGAAATCCTATCATGATACTATGATACTTCAAAATCGGTATTATGGTGAGGAAGAGTGGAACCTGTTAAAAGGGATATGCAAAGACCTTTACCCTGAAGAAGAATTAATGTTGGATCTACAAAGTAGTTTACTGGATATTACTGCTAAGGAATCAATGGTTTCTAAACGTAGGAACGTATCTAGTACATTAGAAAAAGAAATACAGAATGCTTAACAATAACTGATTTCTAAGTTGAAAAATAATTATCGTTTTCCATTTTCCCTTTATAATATCATGAACAAGTTCTAATGGGCATGTATAGCTTTCTCTAAGTTTCATTTTATCATCTCCTATGTGGAATATTTTACATGTTTAAGCTCAATATTTCAAAACATATTTTATTATCCACCAAAGACGTAGACTAATGCCAAAGTTACGTTCTATTATGCTAGTTCACAATCTTCCAGTTGCTATCCTTATGTAGCACAAGCTCAAACTGCGATACCTGCATTGCCTTCGTCTGA
>ERZ1036412.570-NODE-570-length-23152-cov-23.100273_pt1 | contig 23152 bp, 20 predicted proteins | sample MGYA00514218_ERZ1036412 | MGnify/ENA primary metagenome ERZ1036412 (study PRJEB33795, sample SAMN09464944) | human gut metagenome | host: Homo sapiens | place: USA: Stanford, California | collected 2016-11 | study: EMG produced TPA metagenomics assembly of the... | reverse complement strand
CTCCCACGCCCACGCCCCAGGCCAGCCGCGCCCCCGACTCCGCCGCGCCTACACCCACCCCCACGCCGTCGGCGGCCCTCCCGAATGAGGGCCCGAAGCTCCCTCTCCGCCTGCTTCCGGCCCTCCTGGCCGCCCTTCTGCTGGCGCTGGCCCTCCCCCTGCGGCGCTTTTGGGCCCGCCGCCGCCGGGAGCGGCGTTTCCAGGATGAAAACCCCAACCGGGCGGCCATCGCGGCCTATCTCTATCTTCAGCGGCTGACCCGCTGGGGAGCAGAGCCGCCCGCCCGGGCCGGGGAGCTGGCCCAAAAGGCCAAATTCAGCCCCCACACCCTCACCGCCGAGGAGCGGGACGCGGTGCTCCGCGCCGCCCGCGCCGCGGCAGAGGCGGTGGACAAGTCCCTCCCCTGGTGGAAGCGGTTCGCCTTCCGCTATCTGCTGGGGCTGTACTGAGGCCCCGTTCGGCCGGACCGCCGCCGGGCGGCATTTCCCGCGCCCTGAGCAGGGGCGGCCCCTGTGGCCGCCCCTGCGTTTTCATTCCCACACCGCACGGGCCGATGCCCACACCGGCCCGCTGTGCCGGGCCCGGCACCTCTTGCGCATTACCCGCCCCTGCATTTTATCTTCTCATTCGACAGGCCGCCCAGTCTCTAGTGAGACTGGGCGGCCTGCGGCTGCGTTTGATTTGGGCGGGATACGGGTGTCACTCCGTCAGGGTGAAGAACCCCTCCACCCGGTTTTTCTTGTCAAATACATGGTTGTAGAGCAGCACCCGGTAGTCCTCCACGGCGGCCTCCAGCTCCTCCGGCAGCGCCTCGTTCTCGCCGTACCAGTTCCCGCCGGCGTCCCGGATGCCCACGGTGTTGATCACCGGGGCGGCCTTCCACAGCCGGGCCAGGTACTTCTGATACCCGGTCATGGGCAGGTTGGCGGTGTCCATCAGCAGGGCGGACAGGTAGTTGAGGGACAGCTCCACCCCCTGGGCCTCCGGTATGTCGTAGTTGGCCCAGAGGACGAAGGGCACCATCTGTTTTTTCTGGGCCAGGGCGGTATCCGGGGCCGTCCCCAGCACGTCGGTATAGAAGTTGGTGGCCACCTGGGGCTGGTGGTCGCCGAAGAGGAGGATCAGGGTGGGCTCCTCCACCTGGGAGAAGTAGTCGAGCAGGTATTCGAAAGCCTGATCGCTCTGGTACACCAGGGACAAATACTGGTTGACCGTGTTGAAGCGGCCCTCCAGCGCCCCGGTAAGCCACACCTCCCGGGGCAGGTTCGTCCACGCCATCTGGTAGGCGGAGTGGTTCTGCATGGTCACGTTGAAGAGAAACAGCGGCTCCCCCGCCTCCTTCTCCTCATACCAGCGGATCAGGTTCTCGTAGTCGCACTGGTCGGTGACATAGCCGGTTTTTTCGTCCCCCCGCATGTACTCCCGGTCCTGGAAGTCCCCCTCAAAGTACACCTCGTCAAAGCCGAAATCCCGGTAGACCGAGGGACGGCTCCAGCCGGAGGAGCGGTAGGGGTGGGCGGCCACGGTGCGGTAACCCAGGGCGGCCATCTGCCCCACCAGGGTGGGATCGGCGTCGGAGACATACATCTGGTAGGGCACCGTGCCCGCGGGCAGGAAGGCGGTGGTGTTGCCGGTGAGGAACTCGTACTCCGAGTTGGCGGTGGTGCCGCCGAACACGGAGGAGTAGGCGTAGCCCTTGATGGTGTTCTCCGTCAGGGAGCGGAGGAAGGGCATGGCGTCCGTATTGCTCTCCACGCCGGGCAGCACGGACAGGTCGGAGAGGGACTCGTTCATGATGACAATGACGTTCACCGGGCGGAGCAGGCCGCCCTCACCGGCCGCCGGCACGGCGGCCGGGTCGCTGGGAGCGCTCCCGGCGAGGGCCGCGAGGGTCTCCTCCGAGTAGGTCTCCGGCCGCTCCACCCTCATGTACTTCAGGCACACCGAGAAGTTAAGGAACAGGCCGTTGCCCCGGGTCGTCCACATGGACGGCTCAATGCCCCGGCTCTCCACAAACCCGGTGCCGAAAAACACGCCCAGAAAGACCGCGGCGGCCCCGGCCGCCGGGACAAAGAGCCGCCACGGGAAGGGCCTTTTCTTTTCGTTTGGCAGGAAGGACAGGGCCAGCAGCACCGCCGCGAACACGCCGATGGTGAGCCACTGCATGGAGTCGGGCCGGTAGTCGTAGTTGCCCGCCACGTTGGCGGCGGTGCGGAGGGTGAGGAAGTCGCCGGGAAAGAGGGTGCGCCCCCGGAAGGAGATCAGGTAGTGGTTGGCCATGCCCAGGCCCCAGGCGATCCCCATGGCCCACTTGACGGCCGAGGCCCGCCGCCGGAGGACGAAGTAGAAAAACAGCTCCCCCAGGTAGTACCACGCCAGATTGAGGGCGATCTGAAGGGCGGTGAAGTCAGTCCAGGGGTTGTTGTAGTTGAGGTACTCCACCAGGGTGAAGGAGAGCAGGGGGGCCAGGAGCATTAGGGCCCGGGTGGTCCAGGCGGCCTGCCCTTCTCCCAGGGGGAGGCGTGGCCAGCGGAGGCGACGCCTCCGGCTACGCGGGGTGTCTACGGTGTATGTCATGGATTGTTTGCTGCCTTCTCTCAAATGATTATGGCAACCATTTTAGCACAAACGGACGAAAGTACAACGGATTTCGCCCATTTGTCAGAAATTTATCCTGCCCGGCCACTTGCCGCGAGGCTGCCGGAGCCGCCCTTCTAGCCCGGAGCCGCCATGTGCAGCGGCGGTCCGGCGAGGGGGATCACCCGGTCGCAGAGGGCGACGATCTCCGCCTCGTGGCTGGAGAGGAGCACCGGCACGCCCAGGGCGCGCACCCGCTCCAGAATACGGGCCGCCCGGGCGGCGTCCACGCCGGTGAAGGGCTCGTCCAGCAGGTAGAGCCCGCCGCCGCAGGCCAGGGCGCGGGCCAGGGCCAGCCGCCGCCCCATGCCGCCGGAGAGGGCGGAGGGACGGGCGTGCTCCTCCCCCTCCAGCTCGACCAGGGCCAGCCAGCGCCCCGCTTCCCCCCGGCGCGCCCGGGGGAGCACGTCGGCGATGTGCTGCTCCGCCGTCCGCCAGGGCAGCAGGCGGTTCTCCTGAAACAGGAGGGTGGGGCGTGGGGGAACCGTCACCACCCCGGCCGACCGCCGCTGGAGGCCCGCCAGCACCCGCAGCAGGGTGGTCTTGCCGCAGCCGGAGGGGCCGGACAGGGCGGTGATCCCCGTCTCCGGTAGCACCAGGGAGAAGTCGTCCAGCACCCGCTTTTCCCCATAACAGACCGTAATATGTTCTGCTAATATCACAGTTTTGCCCCCCTTCCCAACCGCCGGAACAGGAGGCCCAGGGCGTACTCCAGCAGAAAGCTGAGGACGATCACCACCGCCGTCCAGGCGAAGAGATCGGGGGTCTCCAGGGTGATCTTGGCCCGGTAGACCTGGGTGCCGATGGCCAGCCTGGGCTGGCAGAGCACCTCGGCGGCCACCCCCGCCTTCCAGGCCAGGCCCAGGCCGGTGGCGCAGCCGCTGGCAAAATAGGGCAGCACCGAGGGGACATACACCAGCCGGAGGGTCTTCCAGCGGCCGAAGCGGTAGGCCCGCGCCGCCTCCAGGAGCTGCCCGTCGGTCTGGCTGATACCTTTACATACATTGCCCCACAGCACCGGCAGCACCATCAGCCCCGAGACGATGGCGGGCACCCGCCCCGTGGAGGCCCACAGGAGTACCAGTACGATGAAGGAGGCCACCGGCACGGCGCGGATCACCTTCACCATGGGCCGGAACAGCCAGTCCGCCCAGGAGAGGGCGGAGGTAATGACGGCCAACAGGGTGCCCACCGCCGCCCCCAGGGCGAAGCCGCCGAAGATGCGGCCCAGGCTCACCGCCGCTGTCCGCCAGAAGGAGGGCCGGGCGGCCAGGGCGGCCAGCCGCTCCCACACCAGCAGGGGAGAGGGCAGGAGCAGGGCTCCATGTCCGGGGGTATATACTGTGTCCACCCAAATGGCCGCAAGCTGCCAAGCCCCCAGCCAGAAGGCCAGGGGCACGACAACGCGCAGTATTTTTTGTGTGGTCCGATTACGGAATATAGTAGAAATTATCATCCGGGATGGCCCCTCCGATCGAGGTGGGGTCGGCGGCATAGAGCACCTCATAGTAGTCGGAGATGCCCTTCAGCTCGTCGCCGGTCAGACAGACCATGTTGGCCTGGGGGATGGCCGCCTTGGCGACGGCGGCCTTGGGGACGATGCCGTACTGCTCGATCAGGGCGGCGGCCTCCTCCGGGTGCTCATTCACATAGGCGATGGAGGCGGCGTACTCGGTGAGGAAGGCGTCCACCGCCTCCGGGTGCTCCTCCACGAAGTCGCTCCGGGCCACCACGCAGCCCATGGTAAAGGTGCCGGCGGCCCCCACGTCCTGCCACACGTCGTTGAGATCGATGGCGTCCCGCACATCGGCGTTCTGCATCATGACGCTGGTGGCGGCGGGGACGGGGAGCATGCACAGGTCGATCCCGCCGGAGGCCATGAGGGCCGTGACCTCCTCGCTGGTCTTCCACTCGATTGTCACGTCCTCGCCGGGGGTGAGGCCGCTCTCCTCCAGCAGATAGTTGAGCACGTACTCGGTGTTGGTGCCCTGGTTGATGCTGTAGATGGTCTTGCCCCCCAGATCGGCCATGGAGTGGACCGTGTCGCCGTTCTCCAGGATGTGGAGCACGCCCAGGGTGTTGAGGGCCAGCAGCCTGATGCTGCCCGCCTTGTTGTAGAGGGTGGCCGCCAGATTGGTGGGGACCGCGGCGATGTCCAGCTCGCCGTTGTTCAGCTTGGGCACAATGTCGGTGGACGGGTCGGAGCCGAGGGTCAGCTCATAGTGGAAGAAGGTCCCCTCCGTGGTGTCATAGGTACCCTCCTCCGCCTGGGCGAAGGCCGCGTCGCTGTCGGCGAGCAGTTTGGCCGCTCCCATGCCGGTGGGGCCGTTGAGCAGGCCCAGCCGGATGGTCTGGTAAGGGGCAACGGTCTCGGCCGGAGGGGTTTCCGCGACGGGGGAGGACGTCTCCGGCGCGGGGGACTCCTCCGGCCCGGCCTTGGGGGCGCACCCCGCAGCCAGGCCCAGCACCAGGGCCAGGCTCAGGCCCAGGGACAGCAGCTTCTGTTTCATGTCAATCTCTTCCTTTCCTAATTCTGTTCCAGCGCGTCCGGCTGAAGCACCTGCACCCGTCTGCCCTCCCGCCGGAGAACCCCCCGCCCGGCCAGGGCGTCCAGGGCGCGGTAGAGGGAGGCGCGGCTCACCCCCAGCCGCCGGGCCAGGCCGGCGGCGGAGCAGTCCAGCTCCACCCATCCCCCCTCCAGCCGGGAGAGCAGGTATTGGGCCACCTTCCGCTCGGCGCTGCCGGCGGTGAGGGCGTCGATCTTGCCGCTGAGAAAGCAGATGCGGCCGGACAGGTAGGCCACATAGTTGCGCCCCACCTCCGGAAAGCGGCCCATCAGCTCCTCCACCAGCGCCTGGGGCAGGAGGAGCACACGGCAGGGTGCGCGGGCGGTGAGGGTGGTGGCGTAGTCCGCCCGGTCGTTGAACAGGGCCGCCGCGCCGAAGAGATCCCCCGGTTCCAGCACACTCATGATGAGCGCGCCCTTGTTCACCTGCACCCGGCCCTCCAGCACCACGCCCAGGCAGCGGCGGAAGGCGTGAGGGGCGTAAATCACCCCGCCCTTACCGTTCTCCTGCCGGACCGTGCGGGGGTCGGTCCGGGCGAGCTCCACCGCCTCCGGCGGCGCACCCCGGAAGAGAAAGGTCTCCGCCAATCGGGCCCGCTCGGCCGCTTCCCGGCTGTCCATTGGCTCTCCCTCCCTCAAATCTGTCTCATACGGTACAGTTTAGTGTAGCACGTATTTTCCAAATGTCAAGCGCAAATGGGGCTGCTTTTCCATAGAATGGGGTAAAAAGGAGGTAACTGCCATGTCAAACTGCCGTCAGCCCGGCCGGGATGCCCGGGCCCAGGCCGAGTCCCAGGCCCAGGCCATCATCGCCCAGGGCCGCCGGATGGCCCGCCAGCGGCTGGAGGGCGCCCCCCTGGAGGAGGAGCCCATGAAGCGCTACGCCCATCCCATCCCCTACTGCATCGACTGTCCTACCCCGCCGCCCGCCGACGGGCTGGACCGGATTCTGGAGGCCCTGGCCTGCCAAAATCAGCTTCTGGTGGAGCTGCTGGGGGCCGTCAACGCGCTCACCGCCGCAACCCTGAGTATCCAGAGCCGCCTCTGAGTTCTTACAGATTCGTGAAGTTTGCAAACTTTCTCTTGTCAGACGGCTTCCCATTTTATATACTAGTGGTTGCTTGTTGACATAATCACACCTGAGAAAAGGGGGCGCCTCTCTGTGGCCCAACGCCGTCGCATCCGCAAAAAAAAGCGTGTCTCCCCCCTCCGCCGGGCGGGGAAGCTGGCATATCGCATCCTGGTGGTCCTGTCCGCCATCATCGTGGTACTCTACTGCGCCTATCGCCTGGCCTCCAAAAAGCCCACCCAGGCCCCGGAGCCCACACCGGAGGCCCCCGCCGGCTCCCTCTCCCCGGATCAGACCGAAGCGCCCGGCCGCCAGAGGCGGGAAGGGACATACACTTTTCTGCTGGCCGCCAGCGACCAGTCCAGCGGCAACGCCGACACCATCATTGTGGCCTCCTACGACACTGAGGCTCAGAAGGTGGGTATGGTCTCCGTCCCCCGGGACGCCCTGCTGGAGAGCGGGAAGATCAACGCCGCCTACCACAAGGGGCCGGAGAACCTGCGGGATACCGTCTCTAACCTGCTGGGCGTGCCCATCGACTACTATGTGGCGGTGGACGTGGACGGCTTTGTGGCCCTGGTGGATGAGCTGGGCGGCATCGAGTTCGACGTACCGGTGCGCATGAGCTTTGACGATCCCACCCAGGACCTCCACATCCACTACCAGCCCGGCCTCCAGCACCTGACCGGCGAGGACGTGCTCAAGGTGGCCCGCTGCCGCAACAACTCCGACGGCCCCGGCTCCTACCCCGACAACCTGTACGGCGCCTATCCGGACGGAGACATCGGCCGCACCCGCACCCAGCAGCAGCTCATCGCCGCCATCCTGAAAAAAGCCCTGTCCAATCCGCAGAAGATCAACTCTTACGTGAACCTCTTCCTGGAGTATGTGGACACTGATCTGGAGTTCAGCGAGGCCCTCTGGTTTGCCCAGCCCGCCCTGGGCCTGGACTTCTCCACGGGCTTTGCCAGCGCCACCCTGGCGGGTGAGAATGTCTACTATGTGGACAGCCGGGGCTACCGCTGGGGCTCCTGCTACGAGCTGGACCCGGAGGCCGCCCTGGAGACCGTCAACTCCCTCATCAACCCCTACAACGCGCCGCTCACCGCGGCGGATCTCAACATTTTTCAGAAGCCGTGACAAAAAGGCGCCGCTGCAATGCAGCGGCGCCTTTTTGTCATGCCAGCAGATCGGGCCCGGGCAGATCCATCTCCCGCTTGCGGGCGGCGGAGTGGGCCAGCTTCTCCGCCAGGGCCGCCCGGTTTCCGGAGGCCAGCGCGTCCCGGTAGGACTGGAGGTTGTCCAGCAGCCGGTCCACCGCCGCCAGCAGGGCGGGCTGGTTGAGGGAGAAGAGCTGGGTCCACAACCCCACGTCCAGGGCCGCCACCCGGGTACAGCCCCGGAAGGAGGAGCCCTCGAAGCCCCTGCACTGAAAGAGCTCCGGATCGTCGCACACCGACACGGCGATAAGGTGCATCATCTGGCTGGTGTAGGCGATCAGGGCGTCGTGGGCCTGGGCGGTGGTGCGGCATACGTCCTTGCAGCCGATATAGGCCGCCAGCCGCTCCAGCAGGGCAATGTGCTCCGGCCTGCTGTCATCCCGGGGCACCAGCAGGAAGTGGGAGTCCCGGAACATCTCCGCAAAGGCGTGCTCCACGCCGGAGAACTCGGTGCCCGCCATGGGGTGGCAGCCGATAAAATCCACGGTACCGGGCAGCACCTGGGCCGCCTCCAAAATGGCGGTCTTGACGCCGCACACGTCCCACACCAGGGCCCCCGGCTTGAACGCATCCCGATACCGGGCCAAGAAATCCACGATCCCCTGGGGGTGGAGGGCCAGGGCCACCACGTCGGCCTGGGGGAGCTCGGCGGCGGCGTCCTCGGTCACACGGTCGCCCACACCGTGCTCGGCGGCGTAGCGCAGGGTGGGCTGGGACACGTCCACGCCCACAATCTCGAAATCCTCAAAGCCCTTTAAAGCCAGGGCCAGTGAGCCGCCAATTAAACCAAGGCCCACAATCAGCATCGTTTGTTTCATCGCGCACTCCTCTTCTTTACTGAGGGCCGGTCACAGCTCCCGCCCCACGCAGGGGGCCAGGGCGGTCAGCCTGCCCATGAGGGTGTCAAACTGGGCCGGGGTGATGGACTGGGCCCCGTCACAGAGGGCGTGGGGCGGGTCGTTGTGCACCTCGATGATGAGGCCGTCCGCCCCGGCGGCTACCGCCGCCAGACTCATGCGCTCCACCATCCACGCCTTGCCGCAGGCGTGGGAGGGGTCCACCACCACCGGCAGGTGGGAGAGCTGCTTCACCGCCAGCACGGCGGAGAGGTCCAGGGTGTTGCGGGTATAGGTCTCAAAGGTGCGGATACCCCGCTCGCAGAGGATGACCCGGTGGTTGCCCCCGGCCATGATGTACTCGGCGCTCATGAGCCACTCCTCAATGGTGGAGGACAGGCCGCGCTTGAGCAGGATGGGCTTGGAGGTCTTGCCCAACTGCTTGAGCAGGTCGAAGTTCTGCATGTTCCGGGCTCCCACCTGAATCACGTCCACGCACATCTCGAACATCTCCACGTTGTCGGTGGACATGATCTCGGTAACGATAGGCAGGCCGGTGGCCTCCTTTGCCTCCTGGAGCAGGCGGATGCCGTCGTTGCCCATGCCCTGGAAGGCATAGGGGGAGGTGCGGGGCTTGAAGGCGCCGCCCCGCAGGGCGGCGGCGCCGCTGGCCTTTACCGCCTGGGCCACCCCCACAATCTGCGCCTCGCTCTCCACCGAGCAGGGCCCGGCGATCACCGCCAGCCGGTTCCCGCCCACGCTGCGGCCATTGGACAGCTCAATCACCGTGTCCTCCGGGTGGTACTTCCGGTTGGCCTTCTTATAGGGCTCCGTGACCCGCATGACCCGCTCCACGCCGGGCAGCAGGGACAGCTTCTCCTGGTCGATGTGCTCGGCGTTGCCCTCTGCGCCCAGGATGGTGGTCTCCGCCCCCTTGGACACCATGACTTTGACGCCGCCCTCCTCCATGGTGTGTACGGCGGCCTCCAACTGCTCCGGGGTAAACTCCCGCTTCATAATGACAACCATATTCTGACTCCTTTCACAAACAAAGAACCCGCAGCCGCCCAAAGGCGGCCGCGGGTTCCATCGGCTCCAACTGCGGAGCGCCGGAAGATTCCTGACAGGCCGGTTATGGGCAGGCAAACAGACCGCTGGCAAAATAGCAGCGGTAATAGCCGTATGCATAACCGACGTACCTGCGCATGAACCTCTCACGCTCCTCTTGTAGAGCACTTTAGCACTTTTTGGCGCGAAAGTCAAGTGGAAATTTCACTTGAAATCCTACCTGTTCCATGGTATTATATTTGTCAGAAAAGGTAGGGATGTGCATGAAAATTTCCACGAAAGGCCGTTATGCGCTCCGCCTCATGCTGGATGTGGCCCTTCACAGCCATGGCGCGGCAGTTCCGCTGCGGGATGTGGCCCAGCGGCAGGAGATTTCCGATAAATATCTGGAGCAGATTGTAACTCAGCTCTCCCGGGCCGGGCTGGTTCGCTCGGTCCGGGGCGCGGGGGGCGGCTACCTCCTCACCCGTGAGCCAGAGGAGTACACCGTGGGGGAGATTCTGCGGGTGCTGGAGGGCAATCTGGCGCCGGTGAGCTGTGTGGATCAGGACGATACCTGCCGCTGCAACCGGGCCGACCGGTGCGTCACCGTAGAGGTGTGGCGGGACATTCAGGCCGCCGTCTCCAGCGTGGTGGACCGCCTGACTCTGGCCGACCTCGTGCGCCGCTATCATGAGAAGTGCCCCGGACATAACGCATAGAACAGCCCAAAATAAATCAGAGCCGCCGTACTGATTTTCAGTGCGGCGGCTCTGATTGTCTGGATTACGCCCCTGCGATGCTGGCAGCAATATGAGCATCGCTATAGCCCATCAGCTTGCCATACCGGGTAGCCAGGTCGATCTGGGCCTTCTCTGTGTAGGTTCCTGCTGCAATCATGTCTTTCTCCTCCTGCTTCAGCTCCAGATACTCCTGAAGCACTGCGTCGTCGGCATAGAGGATATAGACCCACTGACCATCCATCTCCACAGTGGAAAACAGCTTGGTCAGAAGAAGATCCTTGTCGATGTAGTACTTTACACCGTATCCCTCGCACTTTTTCGCCACATAGGATGTAAGAAGGGGTTCGTCCTCGGGATCAAAGGGATCACTGAACGCCAGCTCCTTGGCTCCGGTCATGATTACATCGCAGAAGGCGCCCACGGTGCCGTCAAAATTGCCGAGCTGAAAGCTGTACTCGTCCACAGGGGGCTGAGCCGCAGCCTCAGAGGTGTCCGCCGTGCTCATGCGGGAGGTTGATACCGTCCGGCTGTCCGGGCACCAGGTCACCGCATAGCCGATGCCTTCAAAGAAGGCACGAACAGGGACATAGTCTGCCCCATTCACCGTCTTGACGGGAAGCTCCGCCGACTGCTCACCGCAGGTCACGGTCACAGTGCCCTCTCCCTGCTCCAGAACCGCGCTGATGTTGCCCGCCAGATCCGAGGCGGAGGCATAAATGGTGCCGGGCTGCTCAATCAGCGCCCCAGACAGGAGGGTAACCGGCTTCCCCTGCCAGAGAATCGTAGGCTCGCTGGTGTCCTTGGTATAGACCACCTCGCCGCCGGAGACTGTCATCAGGGCCTGAATATCCTTGATCTCCTCCTCAGGACAGGTCATGTAGTCCCGGTCGATCACTACAAAGTCGGCCAGCTTGCCGGGCTCCAGAGAGCCCTTGAGATCCTCCTCAAACTGACCATAGGCGGCCCAGATGGTAAAGGCGCGCAGCGCCTCCTCACGAGTGACCTTCTGGTTGGCGTACCAGCCGCCCTCCGGCTCACCGGCGCGGGTCATACGGGTGACACCGGCATACAGGCCGTGGAAGGGGTTGACCATCTCCACCGGCGCGTCAGAGCCGCCGATAATGATGCCGCCCTTATCCAGAACGGTGCGCCAGGCGTAGGCCGTCTGAATACGCTCGGGGCCCAGGCGGTCCTCCGCCATGGACAGGTCCGAGGTGGCATGGGTAAACTGCATCGCGGTGAGGATGCCGAGCTCCAGGGCCCGGTCAATATCCTCCGGGGTAACGACCTGGAAGTGCTCAATGCGCAGGCGGGGATCCTCCCGGGGATTTTCCTTCAGCAGGCGCTCGTAGGTGTTCAGCACCTGGTGGTTGGCACCGTCGCCGATGGCGTGGTACGCGATCTGATAGCCGTTGTTGTAGGCCAGGCTCATCACGTTGTAAATCTCCTCGTCCGTAAAGCGGTATGAACCACGATTGCCCGGATCGTCGGAGTAATCCTCCAGCAGAGCAGAGCCGCGGGAGCCCAGAGCACCGTCGCCCAGCACCTTCACACCCATTATACTCAGATGGTTGTCGTACAGGCCGTTGACCGGCCCGTGCTCCCGGATGTAGCCGGCCTCGGCGCTGTCCGTGCTGTTGAGCATGGGCATGGCGTAAATGCGCAGCTTCAGCTCACCGCTCTCATAGAGATCCTCATAGTGCTGGATGTAGTTGACCTTTGTGCCTGCGTCCGTGGCAGAGGTAAAGCCATAGGAGAACAGCTCCTCCTGAGCCATGAGCACAGCGTTTTTCTGTGCCTCAGCACTCCAGGTAGGAATTACCTTGATGACCATTGACGCCGCGTTGTCGGTAAGGCAGCCCAGCAGTTCCCCGTTGTCCGTTTTGAGAATCTGGCCGCCCTGAGGCTCTGGGGTATCCTTGGTAATGCCCGCCATCTCCAGCGCCATGCTGTTAAACCAGCCCATATGGTTGTCTGCCCGGAGCAGATAGACCGGGTTGTTGGGCGCCACGGCGTCCAGTTCCTCCTTTGAAGGGAAGCCGGGCTCATCCCACAGGGTATCCAGCCAGCCGGAACCCTGGATCCACTCGCCGGGCTCCGCCTCCTTGGCGGCCTGGCGTACCATCTCCAGAATATCCTCCTTCGATTTAAAGTAGCAGTCCAGCTTCAGGTGGTTTTCCCCCAGATTGCTGACATGCATATGTCCCTCGATGAGACCAGGCAGCACGGTTTTGCCGCCGAGGTCGGTGATCTCAGTTCCCGCACCCACATAGGCCTCCGCACCGGCTTGGTCGCCCACATACAGGATGCGGTCCTCCTTCACCGCCATAGTGGTGGCAGTGGAGAAGTCTTCATCCACGGTGTAGATGTTGCCGTTGATGTAGAGGCTATCCGCCACCTCCGCCGGGCCTGCGGCCATGGCCGGCACCAAGCCGGCCAGCAGTGACAGGCTTAGGCCCGCTGCGCACAGGGCGCGCGCTGTCCTTCGTTTCATTCGCTCCATCCCTTTCCATTTTACCAGATTTGACAGGCCCCACAGCGTGCGGGCCGCACAACGTGATACAGTATAGAAAACCCCGCCGCAATTTTCTGTTAACCACTTTACAAAATCGTCATTTTCTTCGAAAATAAAGAAAATAAATTGGGTATCCATGTGCAAACCGCACGAACCGCCTCCCAATCTGTGCGGGGGCTGCGCGCGCAGAAACCGGGAGAAGGGTGAACACCATTGGAAAAAGAGCTTCGCTGGGAAAAGCAGTGGATTCCGGAGCACCTCTCCGCCGTTGGAAATGAACCGTGGGACACCGTGTGGGACAGACTGACCGACGGCTTTCGCCCGGAGACCGTCCCGGCGGGCACGGTGTTCTATCAGCAGGGCGACCCGGCCCGCGAGGTGATTTTTCTGCAAACAGGGCAGATCCGGGTGGAGTGCATCCACAGCAGCGGGAAAAAGCGGGTGCTCTGCCTGCTCTTTGAAGGGATTCCCGTGGGAGAGGACGAGTGCCTGTTCGGCGGCCCGCGGGAATACCGGGCCGTCGCAGTCACTGCGTGTCAGATTTTCCGCATCCCGGCGGAGGTGTTCAAACGGCGGGCCGAGGCCTCTCCCGCCCTGGCACTGAAGCTGTTCCAGATCTCCGCCCGGAAGAGCCAGGTGCTTGGCCGCATGCTGATCCGCGACAGCTTTCTAAGCGTGCGGGGGCGTGTCATTCAGTTCCTGCTCTCCGTGTCAGAGCCATACGGTACAGAGGAGGGGGCGGGGGTCCGCCTCACTATCCGGCTGACCCACCAGGAGGTGGCCGATTTTCTGGGCATCTCCCGGGTGGTGGTGTCCCAGTGCTTTCAAAGCCTGAGCCGGGAGGGCCTGCTGAAAAAGACGCGCCAGCACTATCTGATCCCCGACCGTGCCGCCCTGGAGGCCCAGCTCCATACATAATATGGCTCCGGCCGCAGGCAAAACGCCTGCGGCCGGAGCCATGCTGCCGATTGTGTCCACCGCGCTCTATTTACGCAAACAGCCCTGTGGAGAGGTAGCGCTCGCCAGTATCGGGGAGCACCACCGCGATGGTCTTGCCCCGCATGTCCGGCCGCTGGGCCAGGATGCGGGCCGCGTGGGCCGCCGCGCCGGAGGACACCCCGGCCAGCACCCCCTCGGTACGGGCCAGCTCCCGGGCGGCGGCATAGGCCTCGTCGCCGGTGACGGCCACCACCTCGTCCACCACCCCCATGTCCAGGGTGCCGGGGACGAAGCCCGCGCCGATGCCCTGGATCTTATGGGGCCCCGGCCGGCCGCCGGAGAGGACGGGGGACTCAGCCGGCTCCACCGCCACCACGCGGATGGCGGGGTTCTGCTCCTTCAGATAGCGGCCCGCGCCGGTGATGGTGCCGCCGGAACCCACTCCCGCCACCAGCACGTCCACGCCGCCGTCGGTGTCCCGCCACAGCTCGGGACCGGTGGTCTCGTAGTGGGCCCGGGCGTTGGCGGGGTTGTTGAACTGGTCGGGCATCCACGCGCCGGGGGTGCTCTCCAGCAGCTCCTTCGCCCGCTCAATGGCGCCGCCCATACCCCGGGCTCCTTCGGTGAGCACCAGCTCCGCCCCCAGAGCGGCCAGCAGGCTGCGCCGCTCCTGGCTCATGGTCTCCGGCATGGTGAGCACCACCCGGTAGCCCCGCTGGCGGCCGATGTAGGCCAGGGCCACGCCGGTGTTGCCGCTGGTGGGCTCCACAATCACCGCGCCGGGCTGGAGCAGGCCCCTCTCCTCGGCGTCCAAAATCATGTAAAGGCCTGCCCGGTCCTTGGCGGAGGACAGGGGGTTAAAGCTCTCCAGCTTGGCCAGCACCCCTGCCCCGGGGGCAAACCGCTCCAGCCGAAGCAGGGGGGTGTTCCCGATCAGCTCGGGCAGTGTATTTGCAATCTGCATAGGTAATACCTCCCTCATAATTTAGATTCTATTCAGCAGTATACCACCAAATTCCTACAAAATCAATAGGATTTTAGTCGAATGAGACGGCCCGCTTCGCGGGCCGTCTGTGTGGACAGGACCTTAGAACACCGCCTGCACGGCGCCGGCATAGGTCTCGTCAATGAACGCCTTGACCTCGTCGCTGCACAGGGCCTTTGCCAGAGCCTGGATGGCGGGGTCGCTCTCCCGGCCCTCCTTGACGGCCAGCACATTGACATAAGCGGTGCCGGCGGTGCCCTCGGCGGACTCAATCGCCAGGGCGTCGGCCACCTTCAGATCGGCCTGGATGGCGTAGTTGCCGTTGATGACGGCAATGTCCAGGCTACCCAGGGAGCGGGGGAGCTGGGCGGCCTCCATCTCCACGATCTCATAGTTGTGGGGGTTCTCCGCGATGTCCAGCTTGGTGGGCTCCAGGCCCACATCCTCCTTCAAAGTGATGAGGCCCTGCTCCTGGAGGAGCAGCAGGGCGCGGCCGCCGTTGGTGGGGTCGTTGGGCACGCCGATCTGCGCGCCGTCCTGGAGCTCCTCCAGGCTGGCGGTCTTGCCGGCGTAGATGCCGAAGGGCTCGTAGTGCACATCTGCCACGCTCACCAGGTGGGTGCCATTCTCAGCGTTGAAGTTGTTCAGATAGGTGATGTGCTGGAAGTAGTTGGCGTCAATGCTGCCGTTCTCCACCGCGGTGTTGGGCTGGATGTAGTCGGTAAACTCCACGATCTCCAGGTTGATTCCCTCCTCCGCCAGCAGTTCCTTCACCACGGCCAGGATCTCGGCGTGGGGAGCGGGAGAGGCGCCCACCTTCAGGGTGGTGCCCTCCAGGGAGCCGGTCTGGGTGGGGGCGGCAGGGGTGTCAGTGTTTGCGGCGGGGGTGTCGGCGGTACCGGGGGTGCCGCCGCAGCCGGCCAGCAGGCCGAGGGCCAGGGCGCCGGACAGGAGCAGGGATGCGAGCTTCTTCATGGTGCATTTCTCCTTTTCATTGTTCCTCAAAGGGAGGTGGTATTCCCAAATCAGAGCACAAAAAAACGCCCTTGAATCCAAATTCAAGGACGAGAGCCTTCCGGCTTCGTGGTACCACCTTGCTTCACCCCTGCCTCACGACAGGGGCCTTATGGAGTACTGGCATACTCCCGCGCGCTGACGGGCGCTCCCGTCGCGGCCTGTGCCTGTGGCAGTCAGCCGCGCCGCTCCGAGACCATCTTCCCCAAAGCCTTCCGTACCCGTTTCCACCATTCCGGGCTCTCTGTGCCGTATCTCTCTGGCTACTCTTCTCTTCCTCGCGTTTGAGGGGCGTTATTCAGTTCCGCTTGGGTTGCACTTAGTTTACAACCGGAAAGCGCTCCTGTCAATCGCATATTCTGCACAAAAAAGAGAGGGCGGCAAAGCAACTGCTTTGCCGCCCCCTCCAAAATTCACATGCCGCCGGGGCTGCGTTTGTCCCGGTTGATCTGCCGGCTGACGTTCCGGCGGAGCTTTTTCCGCCCCGCCCGGTTGGTGATGCGGTGGTCCGTCCGGGTGGCCAGGGAGGTACCCAGTGACTGGAAAATCTGCACCAAAATCACAATAAAGACCACGGCGATGAGCATCACCGCATAGTTGTATTTATAATAGCCGTAGTTGATGGCAATCTTGCCCAGGCCGCCACCGCCGATGGCGCCAGCCATGGCGCCGTAGCCCAGAATGGTGATAAATGCGGTGGTGAAGCTGGCCACCAGGGAGGGCAGGCTCTCCGGCAAAATCACCTTCCAGATGATCTGGAAGGGGGAGCAGCCCATGGACTGGGCGGCCTCGATGACCCCCTTGTCCACCTCCCGCAGGGAGGTCTCCACCAGCCGGGCCACGAAGGAGGCCGAGGCGATAATCAGGGGAGGGATGGAGGCCACAGTGCCGATGGTGGTACCTACCAGGAGCTCACTCAGGGGAAGCACCATGATCATCAGGATCAGGAAAGGCACCGAGCGCAGGATATTGATGGCAAAGTTGAGCACCTTCATCACCGGGCCGGGCAGGGGGCGCACGCCGTCCTCCTCCCCCGCCACCAGGATAATGCCCAGGATAATGCCCAGGACGCAGGCCACCAGAGTGGCCGCCACGGTGGAGTAGATGGTGTCCCAGATACCAGTCTGGAACTCCTTCCACAGGGCCTCGTTGGAAAAGGCCTCGCGCATCTGCTGCATAAATTTATCCATGGTAGTCGGGCACCTCCTCCACGGTGACGTCCTTCTGGGCCTTCAGATAGTTCATGGCACGGACAGCCTCTCCATGATCCTCGGGCAGGCCCAGCAGCATGGAGCCGAAGGCCTTGCCGTTTACGTTGCGGGTGTCGGCCCCCAGTATGTTCACCTTCACGCCGCAGTCGATGGCCAGGGAGGCGATGAGGGGCTCATAGGAGGAGCCGCCGTTGAACACCACCCGCACCACGCCCGCCACGGGAAACTTGTCGATGTTGGCCCCCTCCGGGAACACCAGGCGGCGGCCCGCCTCGGTCTTGGGGTTGGAAAAGACCTCCTCCACCGTGCCGGTCTCCACCATGCGGCCGCGCTCCAGGATGGCCACGTGGGAGCAGATCTCCTCCACCACCGCCATCTCGTGGGTAATGATCACGGCGGTGATGCCCATGCGCCGGTTGATGTCCTGGATCAGCTTGAGGATGCTGCGGGTGGTGGTAGGGTCCAGGGCGGAGGTGGCCTCGTCGCACAGCAGCACCTTGGGATTGGAGGCCAGGGCGCGGGCGATGGCGATGCGCTGCTTCTGTCCACCGGAGAGCTGGGCCGGGTAGGCGTTGGCCTTGTCGGGCAGGCCCACGATGTCCAGATACTCCAGGGCGCGCTTGCGCGCCTCCCCCTTGGGCACCCCGGCGATCTCCATGGGGAAGCAGATGTTGCCCAGGCAGGTGCGCTGCATGAGCAGGTTGAACTGCTGGAAGATCATGCTGATGGAGCGGCGCTTCTCCCGCAGCTGGGGGGCGGACAGCTCCATGAGATCCTGTCCGTCGATGACCACCTGGCCCGCCGTAGGGCGCTCCAGCAGGTTGATGCAGCGCACCAGGGTGGACTTGCCCGCACCGCTCATGCCCACGATGCCGAAGATGTCCCCGTCCCGGATGGTCAGATTGATGTCGTCCAGGGCTTGAAACACGCCGTCGGCCGTGGGAAAGGTCTTGGAAATGTGTTTTAACTCGATCACGGACCCATACTCCCTTATTTCTCACAAAGTTCCGTCCTATTTTATGACAAGCCCCGCCCTCTGTCAAGAAAAAAGCCCCGGAACCACTTCGATTCCGGGGCCTTGCGTGTCCTGGCTCAGTGGCCGCAGGAGCAGCAGCCGTGCTCCTCATCCTCACAGGGCAGGCGGAGGGCTTCGGGCACCTCCCGGCCCTGGCGGCGGTAGTAGTCGGCCAGGGCGGCCTTGATGGCCTCCTCCGCCAGAACGGAGCAGTGCATCTTGTAGGCGGGCAGGCCGTCCAGAGCCTCCGCCACGGCGGCGTTGGTCAGGGTCATGGCCTCCGCGATGGTCTTTCCCTTGATCATCTCGGTGGCCATGGAGGAGGTGGCGATGGCCGAGCCGCAGCCAAAGGTCTTGAACTTCACGTCGGTGATCACGTCCCCGTCGATCTTCAGGTACATCTTCATGATGTCGCCGCACTTGGGGTTGCCCACCTGGCCCACCCCGTCGGCATGTTCTATCTCCCCCACGTTCCTGGGGTGCTCAAAGTGGTCCATCACCTTATCGGAATACAGCATAGCAGTTTCTCCTTTCCAGTTACAGCTCCCAGGTGGGCTTCTGTGCGTCCCGGTCCCATACGGGGGACAGCTCCCGGAGATACGCCACCACCTGGGGCACTTCCTTCAAAATGTAGTCCACGTCCGCCTCGGTATTCTCCGCGCCCAGGGAGAGCCGCAGGGAGCCGTGGGCAATGGCGTGGGGCAGGCCGATGGCCAGCAGCACGTGGGAGGGGTCCAGGGACGCGGAGGAACAGGCCGAGCCGGAGGAGGCGCAGATGCCCCTGGCGTCCAGGTGGAGCAGCAGGGCCTCTCCCTCCACCCCTTCAAAGACAAAGGAGGCGGTGCCGGGCAGGCGGTTCACCGGGTCGCCGGTGAGGCGGGTGTAGGGAAGCCCGGTCAGGCCGTCGATGAGCCTGTCCCGCAGGGCGGCCAGGCGGGGGGACTCCCGGCTCAGGCCGTCCACCGCCTCCCGCAGGGCGGCGGCCATACCCACCGCGCCGGGGACGTTCTCGGTGCCGGAGCGGCGGCCCTTCTCCTGGCCGCCGCCCTGGATGAGCGCGGGCAGGCGCAGGGGCTTTTTCACGTACAGGGCGCCCACTCCCTTGGGGCCGCGGAACTTGTGGGCAGACAGGGAGAGCAGGTCCACATTCCACGCCTCCACGTCCACGGGGATATGGCCCACGGCCTGCACCGCGTCGGTGTGAAAGAGCACCTTGTGGGCCCGGGCGATGCGGCCCAGCTCGGCGACGGGCTCTATGGTGCCGATCTCGTTGTTGGCGGCCATGATGGAGATAAGGATGGTGTCCGGCCGGATCGCCCCCTCCAGGGCGGCGGGGTCCACCAGCCCCCGCCCGTCCACCGGCAGGTAGGTGACCTCATAGCCCTGCTTCTCCAGATACTGGGCGGTGTGGAGGACGGCGTGGTGCTCGATGGCGGAGGTGATGATGTGGCCGCCCTTCCGCCCCTTCAGGGCCATGAGCTCGGCCACCCCCCGCAGGGCCCAGTTGTCCGCCTCCGTACCGCCGGAGGTGAAGTAGATCTCCTCCGGCCGGGCGTTGAGGCAGGCAGCGATCTCCGCCCGCGCCCGCTCCAGGTCGGTCTTGCCCTCCTGGGCAAAGCGGTACAGGCTGGAGGGGTTGCCGTAGGCCGTGGTGAAGTGGGGGAGCATGGCCTGGAGGGCGGTATCGGAGACAGCCGTGGTGGCCGCATGGTCCGCGTAAATGAAGTGCGACATAGAGACGCTCCTTTCAAAACTTCTTAATTCCTATATGTTTACTATGATTATAGGCCTGCCAGGCCCCTTTGTCAAGGAAATTTTTATGGAGGCGGAACATTTCATTAAACTTTGCTTAAATCGCCCGGATTCCGTTGACTGGCCCCGCCCGCCAATGCTATAGTGGAGGCAGATTATATGAAATTGGGAGATAGCATGGATAAAAAGCTGTTCAAAAGCATTCTGCTCCTCATCACCTATACGGTGGTACTGGTGATGGTACTCAGCCGCCTGGGCCTGATCGCCGGCGGGGTGGCATGGGTGCTGGGGCTGGTCAAGCCGCTGCTCATCGGCTTCGCACTGGCCTTCGTCCTCAACCGGCCCTGCCACTTCTTTTTCCGCCTCTATGATCGAGGGCTGTCCCGCACCCGGGCCAGGGGGGCGGCCCGCCCCCTGGCGGTGGTCACCTCCTATCTGGTGCTGATTCTGGCCATCGCCGCCATCTTTTCCTTTGTGGTGCCCAAGCTGGTGGAGAGCATCCAGACCTTCGCCCTCAACCTGGGGGGCTACCTGGCCAACGTCCAGGGCTGGTACAACGATATCATCGCCTACTTCCACCTGGATGTGGAGGCGCTGGACCTGTCCGGCCTGAACGATGTGCTCAAAAACCTGTTCAACTACGTGCTGGGCTTCCTGTCCGACCTGGGCCCCCACCTGCTGGAGCTCACCAGCGGCATCGTCTCCATGGTGGTCACCGGGGTGCTCTCCCTAGTCTTCTCCATCTATATGCTCTCCGGCAGGGACACCCTCATGAGCCAGTGCCGCCGGGTGCTGCGGGCCTATGTGCCCGCCCGGTTTGCCGACCCCCTCACCGATGTGGTCCACCTGACGGCCGACACCTTCACCCGCTTCGTCACCGGGCAGCTCATTGAGGCCTGTATCCTGGGCGGGCTGTGCGCGGCGGGGATGCTCTTCATCCAGGCCGACTACGCCCCTCTCATCGGCGTCATCATCGGCGCCTCCGCCATCATCCCGGTGGCGGGCGCCTACATCGGGGCCATTGTGTCCGCCCTGCTGCTGGTGATGGTCTCCCCCATCAAAGCCCTGGTCTTCCTGGTCTTCCTGGTGGTGCTCCAGCAGATTGAGGGCAACGTCATCTACCCCAAGGTGGTGGGCACCTCCATCGGCCTGCCCGGCATCTGGGTGCTGGCCGCCGTCACCATCGGCGGCGGCGTGGGCGGCCTGGTGGGCGTGCTGCTCAGCGTGCCCGTGGCCTCGGTGCTCTACGCCCTGCTCCGCCGGGATGTGCACAAGCGTCTGGCCTGCAAGGAATAAACGAACCCCCGGAACCGCGTCGGTTCCGGGGGTTCGTTTTGCTCTGCTCAGTCCACCAGCTTGTCCAGCTCCTTGATGTGCTCGGTTTCGTCGGAGGTCTTGTGCTTGGCCTGCCGGGCGTAAAGGCCAACGGCGGCCTGGGACTTCTTGATGGGCTGCATGGTACCGGCGCCGGCCACGCAGCCGCCGGGACAGGCCATGCCCTCCAGCAGATAGCCGGGGTACTTGCCTGCCACCGCCTCCTGCATCATCTTGCGGCACTCCCGCAGGCCCTGGGAGCTGGCCACCTTGACCTCCCGGCCGGGGTAGCGGTGCTGGATAACGTTGACCACCGCCTTGGCCACGCCGCCGCCCACGGCGAAGCTGCGCCCGTCGGTAGAGGCATCGTTGACGCCGTCCGGGTCCTCCTCGATGGTGGTCAGATCCACATGCTTGGCCGCAAAGATCCCCGCCATCTCCTCAAAGGTGAGCACGAAGTCCACCTCGCTGCGCACGCTCTTGCGCATGGCCTCCAGCTTCTTGGCCGCGCAGGGCCCGATGAACACCACCTTGGCGTTGGGATGCTCGTGCTTGATGAGGCGGGCGGTGAGGGTCATGGGGGTGAGGGCCATGGAGATGCAGTGGGCGTGGTCGGGGTGGAGCTTCTTGGCCATGACCGACCACGCCGGGCAGCAGGACGTGCCCATGAAGGGCAGCTCCTCCGGCACCTCCCGGACGAAGTCCTCCGCCTCCTGGGTGGCACAGAGGTCGGCGCCGATGGCCACCTCAAAGACATCGGCAAAGCCGAGCTGCTTCACGGCGGCGCGGAGCTTGCCGGGGGTCACCTTGGGGCCGAACTGGCCCACGAAGGCGGGGGCCACCGCGGCGTAAACCCGCTCACCGGACTGGATGGCCCGGATGACCTGGAAGATCTGGGACTTGTCGGCGATGGCGCCGAAGGGGCAGTTTACCAGGCACATGCCGCAGGAGACGCACTTGTCCGGGTCGATCTCGGCCTTGCCATTGGCGTCAGTTCCGATGGCGTCCATTCCGCAGGCCACGGCGCAGGGCCGCTCCTGAATGATAATGGCCTTGTAGGAGCACACGTCGGCGCAGCGGCCGCAGTTGATGCACTTGCCGGGGTCGATGTGGGAGCGGCCGTTGTAACGGTCCAGCTTGATGGCGTCCTTGGGGCAGACCTCCTCGCAGGGGTGGGCCAGGCAGCCCTGGCAGCCCTCGGTCACCAGCACCCGCTTCTCCGCGCAGCCGTTGCAGGCAAACTTAATGACGTTGATGAGCGGAGGGGTGTAGTAGGTCTCCGGCCGGTCGGCCGCCTCGATATTCTCCGAGAGCGGGGCGTGCTCCGCCGCGCTCCGGCAGGGCAGGCCCATGGCCAGCCGCAGCCGCTCGCCCACGATGGCCCGCTCCAAAAACACGTCGTTGCGGAAGTTGCCCACCTCGCCCGGGATGATCTTGTAAGGCAGGCTCTCAATGCGCTTGTCCACCGGCCACTCCGTGTGGTAAGCCATGCGGGCCACCTCCCGGAACACCCGGTGGCGGATCTCCTGGATACGGGTTTCGACACCTCTCATCTGCTCTCTGTCCCTTTCTGTATCGGCCCGGCCCCGAGGCGGGGCAGGCCGGAATCGGTTGCTTTTTGACCTCTCCAATCATAACCGTTTGGTAAGTGTCCTGTCAATGAAAATGTTTCCTTGTCTTACCGTATTTTGTACCCGTTTTTCTGAAAACCATGCAGTTTATACCCCATCGTTTGAAAAAATGTGATATACTCTAGCCAAATGACACCCGGGAGGGATCTCTGTGAAGCCGGAACTGCTGCGTGCGCTGCCCAAAATGGATCTGCTTCTCGCCCGCCCCGCCCTGGCGGGCAGCCCCCTGCCCTACGCCCTGCGGCGGCAGGCGGCCCGCCAGGTGCTGGACGAGTACCGCGCCGCCCTGCGCGCCGGGGCGCTGTCTGCCGTCCCCGGCCTGGATGAGCTGGAGCAGTCCGTCCTCCGCCGGGGCGCGGAGCTGTCCCGGCCCGCCTTGGGGCGGGTGATCAACGCCACCGGCGTGGTGCTCCACACCAACCTGGGCCGGGCCCCTCTCAGTCCGCGGGCGGCGGCGGCGGTGGGAGAGGCCGCCCGGGGCTATTCCAACCTGGAGTACGACCTCTCCGCCCGCCGCCGGGGCCGCCGGGGGGCGGCCGTCGAGGCCCTCCTGTGCGCCCTCACCGGCGCGGAGGCGGCCCTGGTGGTCAACAACAACGCCGCCGCCGTGTTTCTCCTCCTCTCCGCCCTGGCGGCGGGGCGGGGGGTGGCCATCTCC
>ERZ1036412.567-NODE-567-length-23377-cov-8.449490_pt1 | contig 23377 bp, 29 predicted proteins | sample MGYA00514218_ERZ1036412 | MGnify/ENA primary metagenome ERZ1036412 (study PRJEB33795, sample SAMN09464944) | human gut metagenome | host: Homo sapiens | place: USA: Stanford, California | collected 2016-11 | study: EMG produced TPA metagenomics assembly of the... | reverse complement strand
AACATTCTCCAAAAATATTTTGCATTTTTCTCCAAAAAGTGCTTGCAAAAAACAATCCACATGGAAAATATTACAAAGAAATCAAAAGAGGAAATAGAAAAAGAGGATATTTGAAATACATAATGAGGAGGATGAAATGGCTAAGAAAACGGTAAAGGAAACGATTCATGCCAAAGGAATAGACATTGGCATTTATACATCTGATTTTCAAAATGAATACATTTCATTGACGGATATTGCAAAATATCGTAATGAAGATGACCCTCGTTTTGTAATTCAGAACTGGATGCGTAATCGAAATACAGTTGAATTTCTTGCAGTATGGGAAGAATTACACAATCCGGATTTTAACCGTGTGCAATTCGAGGCGGTTAGAAGTGAAGCAGGGTTAAATCGCTTTGTTATGACACCTACAAAATGGATTGAAACAACAAATGCTATAGGAATTGTATCGAAAGCAGGACGTTATGGTGGTACATATGCTCATAGTGATATAGCAATGGCTTTTGCAACATGGATTTCACCAGAGTTTCAGTTGTATATTATGAAGGACTATCGGCGACTGAAAGAAGATGAAAATAGCCGTTTGTCATTGAATTGGAATCTTAATCGTGAAATTGCAAAAATTAACTATCGTATTCATACAGATGCCATAAAGGAAAATTTGGTTCCACCAGAGCTTACACCAGAACAGATTTCTTATACCTATGCCAGTGAAGCTGATTTGCTGAATGTGGCATTGTTTGGTAAAAGAGCAAAGCAATGGCGTAACGAGAATCCGGAAAAGAAAGGTAATATTCGTGACGAAGCAAACTTGAATCAGTTATTAGTATTGGCAAATATGGAAAGTTATAATGCTATTCTGATTGAACAGGGAAAAATACAATCAGAAAGATTGATTCTTTTGAGAGAATTGGCGATTAAGCAGATGCAGACCTTGTCAGCAATCAATAATACAGCATTGGCAAGATTACCGGGAGGAGATGTGGATTGAAAAGAAATGTAAAATGTTATATTTATACCCGTGTTTCTACTGCTGTACAAGTAGATGGATACAGTTTAGATGCCCAACGTGATAAGCTACGGAAGTATGCTGCATACGAAGATATGATTGTTGCCGAAGAGTATTCTGACGAAGGCTTTTCTGGAAAGAATATTCAAGGGCGACAGGAGTTCCAGAGGATGTTAAATGACATTCAGGAGAATAAAGATGGTGTTTCCTATGTTCTTGTATTTAAGCTCTCCCGATTTGGTAGAAATGCGGCAGATGTTCTAAATTCTTTACAGCTTATGCAGGATTTTGGAGTGAATCTGATATGTGTGGAAGATGGTATTGATAGTTCAAAGGATGCCGGAAAATTGATGATTTCCGTATTATCCGCTGTTGCAGAAATTGAGCGAGAGAACATTCGTACTCAAACCATGGCAGGTAGGGCAAAAGGCTCGTGAAGGGAAATGGAACGGTGGTTTTGCCCCTTATGGCTATAAGTTGGAGAATGGAAATCTTGTCATTGCAGAAGATGAAGTAGAAGTTATCCGAGTGATTTATGACCGTTATATCCATACAAATGAAGGTGTTGCAGGAGTTGCAAAGTATCTGAATCGTAACGGTTATATAAAGAAACTGAGACAGAATAACACCATACCCGGATTTTCAAGCAATTTTGTAAAGGATGTGTTGGACAATCCTATTTATATGGGGAAAATAGCTTATGGCAGACGAAGAACCGAAAAGAAGCAAGGAACACGAAACGAGATGCACGTAGTAGAGCAATCGGAGTTCAATGTTTATGAGGGGCAGCATGAAGTTATTATATCCGAGGAAGATTGGGCATTGGCACAGGAGAAGCGAAAACGCAATGCTTTCAAAAGGGAAAAGGTCAATAACCCAGACCACGCACATATTTTGTCGGGTATCTTAAAATGTCCTTGTTGTGGTAAAAACTTGTATGGTAATATCGCCAAGGCTCATAGTAAAGACAATAAAACAAGATATTATTACTATTGCAAGAATACAGTCACACCAACAGGGCATGAGTGTAGTTTCCGATTAAACATTGAGCAGACAGAAATCAATAAAATGGTAGCAAAGATTATTTCTGCTATGGTAAATAAGCCACGATTTGTAGAAGCTATCAAAGCGAAGATTGGAACGGCTGTTGATACGGTAGACATGGAAAAGCAGCTTGATGTTTTGAAAGGGCAATTAAAGCAGGCATTTGGAACAAAAAGCCGAATAGAGTGTCAGATGGATACCTTGGATATTAACGATGCTCATTACGATAGAAAAATTTTAGACTTGCAGAGACGTTATGATGAACAGTATGATACCATAGAGGAAATCGAAGGGCAGATTGGAGAACTGCAAGGACAGATTCGCAGTATTCAGCAGGAAAAAATATCCGGCGATAATATCTATCAGCTTTTATTGGCATTTGATGAAATCTATGATTCTGCAACAGAGGTAGAGCAAAAAGAATTTATGAAAGCCTTTATTGAGCGAATTGATATATTCCCGGAAAAGAGGAAAGATGGCTGTTGGATAAAGAATATCGTATTCAATTTTCCTGTTCCGGTTGATGGGAAAGAAGTAAAAGAACTTCCCTTGGAATACGAAACAACTGTCGAGACGATCTGCTTACTGTCGAGAAAGGCCCGATAAATCAAAGGATTTCGCTATTATGGGAATAAAATAGATGTGTATTTCTGTTTCCGAAGAGTGATGATATAACAGAAGGTTTACCCCAGGGGATAGGCTTTGGGGAATATCCAAAAGCATGTTCCTATTATGGACGGTATATCATAAATGTAGTAAACTAAACTTACCAGAAAACAGAATTTCGGAGGAATAGCGGTGGGGAAAAAGACGGAACAGTCTCAAAAAGTATATAATGAGATGGCGTGGGAATATGATTCTGCCCCGGAGGGCAGATACACAAGACCCCATAAAGAAGAAATTATTAAAAAGGCAGCGCTCAGGGATGGAGATAATATTCTGGACGTTGCCTGCGGAAATGGATATTTGCTTGGAGAGCTTTCCAAAAAGGCGAGAGTCAATGCTTTTGGCGTAGATATTTCTGAAAATATGATTGCCTCTGCCAGAGAAAGATACCCGGCATGTACATTTACGGCGAGTTACTGTATTCCTCTCAGTTTTGAAAATGAGAGTATGGATGTCATAACGGTGTCTTGTGCATTTCATCACTTTGAAACACCCCAGGTCTTTGCCAATGAATGTATGCGGGTATTGAAGAAGAATGGAAAAGTCCTTATTGCTGAACCATTTTTTTCTCCAGTGGTGCGTTGGCTTGCCAACACGGTAGTATTTCCATTTTCCAAAACAGGTGATGTGAGGGTGTATAGCCAAAAGGAACTTCAATTATTTTTTGAATCGGCTGGATTTACTGATATTGAATCGTACACAACAGGTACAGTGTTATTTTTTTCAGCAAGAAAATAAATAACAATTCGCTGGATTGTAAAGAGATAATAGGAGCTGATTGCAAATGAAGATGCCAGAAAAGATAGAGCCTGTCATGTTTGCCCCCTGTGGGATGAACTGCCTGGTTTGTTATAAGCATTGTTATCATAGAAAGCCATGCGCAGGCTGCCTGAAAAGTGACCAGGGAAAACCAGAGCATTGCCGGAAATGCAAGATTAAAGATTGCGTGGCAAAGCGGCAGATTACATATTGTTTTGAATGCCCTGAATATCCCTGTAAGCAGATAAAGCGGTTGGAAAAAAGTTATAATATCCGCTACCATGCCAGCTTGATGGGAAACAGCCAAATGGTAAAGGAGCAGGGAATGGCCGGATTTCTTGCACGGCAGAAAGAGAAATATACCTGCCTGGAATGTGGAGGAATTATTTCAATCCATGATGCAGAGTGCAGTGAGTGCCAATACAAGCTAAGTGATAAATAGAAGCATAGGGAGAACTGAGATGATTGATATAAAAGATATAAGCCATGCGCCGTCGCTTGGGGAAATTGGCGCTTATATTGGATTTCCGTTATTTGATACGTTTTGTCAATACATGGATACGGAATATAAAGCAATCCGTAAAATCGAATATAGTAAGGATGTCTGGGCGCGCGGGTGGAATGTAAAATTTAAAAAGTCTGGGAAATCCCTATGTGTTGTCTATCCGAAAGACGGATATTTTACAGTTCTGGTTGTGGTGGGCAATAAAGAGAAGGAACATGTGGAAAATCAACTTCCGCACTTATCGGAGGAAATCCAGGAGTTGTATCAGAATACAAAAGAAGGTAATGGACAAAGATGGTTGATGATTGACGTGCATTCAGATGATTGTGTTTATGGAGATGTATTGCAGCTTATCCATATTCGTAGAATCAGTAAATGAAAATTGACACAAACATGAGGGTTGAAAATAAAGGAATTGTGGGTGAGCAAATCAGACTGATGGAGGTAGATTGGCTGGAACCTGATACGCAACTAAAGTTTACAAAAGTCATATAAATATGTCGCGTTTAGTTGGTGGAGTCTACACGCGCCCTTGGGTATAATTAATATAGAAACTATCGAAAGAGGGTGCGAAATGAGAGTGATAAAAATCATTTTAATTATTATTCTGATAATTGCTGCCGTAGGTACGATAGTATTCAGTATATATTGGTATCGTAACATCCATTGGTATAATAAATATGAGAAGGCTTTGCATGAGGTTCACGCTACAGAAAAGCAGATTACATTACCGACCGGAAGCATCATCAATTACGGAGAGGTTGAAAATGATAAACCGCCACTTCTCCTGATTCACGGACAGATGGGCATATGGGAGGATTATGCGCTTGTCATGCCTGAACTAGGCAAAAAATGGCATATTTATGCTGTTGATGTATATGGACACGGAGAATCATCACACGATGAAAGTCTCTATTATCTCGGCGTGAACGGTGACGATCTGATATGGTTTATCAACAATGTCATCGGCAAGCCTACAGTTGTTGCCGGACATTCCAACGGAGCTATCACGGCAGCATATGTTGCGGCATACGGCGGTGGCAACATTGCGGGTGTGGTGCTTGAAGACCCTCCGGTATTTTCAACCGAGGGAGAAGGCTGGGAGGACAGCTTTGCCTATAAGGATACGTACAAGCCTTTGCATGATTACAATAAGTCGGATAAGACGGAGTGCTGGGAAGCTTATTACCTCCGTCACTGCTACTGGGGGCAGCTGTATATGAAAAATGCAATGCCGGGTATTGCTGATTATGCTCAGAAATATCATGACAAGCATCCTGATGAGGCTGTGAAGATTGGGTATCTGCCTTCTTCTATTTGGTATGTGTTTGAATATGCCATAGAGTATGATTTTGCATATGGAGAGCGTTTCTATGACCTGAGCTGGAATCATGGCCTCAGGCACGAGGATATCCTGTCGGATATTGAAATTCCATGCGTGTACATTCACGCGAAGGAACAGGTGGATGATAATGGAACATATCTCTGCGCTGCTTCCCGCGAGCAGGCTGAGCGTGCCGTTTCTTACATCGGAGATAATTGCAGCCTGTTGGAGACGGATACAAGTGATCATGTAATTCATACCGTTCATAGTGATTTCTATATCCAAGCCGTTAATACATTGCAGAAATGAGGATTTTGATTTGCTGAAAGGGAATCTGATCATGCTGCGAAAATTGAAAGGTTTTTCGCAGGAGGAAATTGCTGAAAAGATAGATATTTCCCGTCAGGCATATGGAAAATGGGAGAGCGGAGAGACAATACCGGATATAGAGAAGTGTGCCTTGCTGGCCGAAGTATATGGCATCACCATCGACAGCTTGATTCGTGAGTACCAGGTAGAGAATACGCCTATGGCACCGGCTCCGGAAGGTAAGCATATTTTCGGAACCGTTGCAATAAGTGAGCGCGGACAGATTGTTATTCCAAAGGAGGCACGGGAATTGTTCGGATTGACCGGCGGGTGTAAGATGGTAATCCTTGGAGATGAAAAGGAAGGGTTAGCGTTGGTCAGAGCTGATAAATTTGAGAAGAGAATAAAAAAAGATGTTCTGACGAATGCTGGAATGGATACCAATATTGAAAAAAGCAAATGATGTTATTAAACAAAGAGAGCAAGCCGCCCCATAGGTAAATCCCAAGGGCGACTTGCTCTTATTCTGTAATATTGATGCTGAGACCGGATTTGAACTCGACCGTGAAGTGGTCTGCCTCAGTGGGCGTATAAAATTTAAAGTTTTGTCACAAAATATCTTTTGCAAATGCTTGCAATCGCAAGCGAAAGCGAATATAATACAAGAAAAAAGGAGGCGATACTATGGCAAACACATCCGCTGTATATGCAAGAATAGATACCAATCTTAAGGATACCGCTGAAGGAATTCTTTCTCAGCTAGGCATTTCTCCATCAAGTGCAATTCAGATGCTTTATAGTCAGATTGTACTGAAGAAGGGCATGCCGTTTGATTTACGTCTTCCTTCTTCAAAACCTGTCGCTGTCGGTGCAATGACGAGAGAACAGCTTGATGCAGAACTCCAAAAGGGTGTTGATTCTATCAAAGCAGGAAAAGTATATTCTGCAGATGAAGTTGATGCAGCACTTGCGAAGGAGTTTGGTATATGACGGAAAATTATACAGTCAGCTACTCTGGGGATGCACTTAATGACCTAAGAGAAATCTACACCTACATTGCAAATGAACTTCTTGTTCCGGAGACCGCCGCTGCTTAGGTGGGGCGCATCCGAAAAGAGGTTCGTTCCTTGGATTTCATGCCTGCACGCTACGCATTAGTCGAATGGGAACCGTGGCATTCTATGGGAATGTACCAGTTTCCAGTGAACAACTTTATTGTGTATTATCTGGTCGATGATGAAGCAGGAACTGTTACAGTAGTCCGTATCTTCTACGGAGGTCGTGACATCGAAGGAATCGTAAATTCACATGAGTAATGAGTAAACAGTAGTGGAGCTTTTGCGTAAAAACAAAGGCTCCATTTTTATATGAACAAGATTCCTCTGTCATCATAAACAGAAGCACCGGTATTATTTCCACAGCGAATGGCACGGTCGAGCCCCATGATGGTCGCAACAGCACCGTCGATTTTTTCTGTGGATTTTTCTTTGTCTGCTTTTACGTTTCCTGCCGGATCAGCACGGATATAAATGTTATCCATCATCCAGCGAAGTACCGGATGACCGCCGTGAGCCAGCCTTTGCTCCAGCGTCAGTTTCATGAGCTCTTTTGTCGGAGGTGACATGTCCTTAAAGATCTGACCAAAAGGAACAACAGTAAATCCCATGCCCTCAAGGTTCTGGACCATCTGGACAGCGCCCCAGCGGTCAAAGGCAATTTCACGGATATTGAAACGTTCTGCGAGCTGTTCGATATATTTTTCAATGTAACCGTAGTGGACGACATTTCCTTCTGTAGTCTCAAGGTAGCCTTGGCACTCCCATATATCATAGGGCACATGGTCACGCCGGACTCGGAACTCAAGCGTATCCTCCGGTATCCAAAAATACGGAAGGATGCAGTGAATATTCTGAAGTGGCGGAGCCACTCAATCTCATAGGATAGAGCCAGCGAATCCGTTATCGGGAGCCAGCCGTCCGATGGCGGGAGCCATAACCTGTGTCGTGGCTCCCGATAGGATGATTTAGTTCTTAATCATCCCTTTCCTTTGTCGCATGGAAACATCTCCGTCAATCCGCATGGTATAGGCAGATGGTATGATGCGATCCAGGATAGAATCGGCAAGGGTACTGCCGCCTCTATGGCATCATGATGCTGCAACATCTTGATGCCTGGGAAATGCCGTCTGTCGAGGCATTTCAAAAATCATTAGGGTTAGCCGCCTAACAAGAATATCTTAAACGGCTTTATATGATTTTTCAAGACATAGTACCCGCTATGTCTAATGTTTATGTCCATTTCTCGCAAATTTCTTTTCCTGCACGATATTCAGTTATCAATTTCCAGTAACTTTCCAGCTATTTCGTACCGATGCGTTACTGGTTTGCTGTGATTTCAGTTTACTGGAAACAGATGGGGAACACATTGAGCGTAAATTGAGGGGGAATTGAGCAAAATAAGAGATATGTTTTGTGGACTGTTACGTAGATTTAAAGACGTGATTGTTTAGATTTTGTTTAACTTTTATGGAGTTGTAGTTTAGTATTGCCTGTTATACTGGATTCATCAAAACGAGAGGAGCGTACATTATGAGCAAGATTCATGAAAGAATAATGAGGATGAATACTGGTAAACATTTAAAGCAAATAATTATTGCAGTGCTTTGTGTTCTGCTGATTGGAGGTGGATTATCCGCTGTCATGCTTCGTACTCAAATCGGTGAGGTAGTTACTACTGTACAGAAATGGGATGATGAAGAAGGAGATAAATCGGAAAAGCATAAAGATACGAGAGAAGAACAGGATGGTGAGAAATTCAATTCACAGTTTGAAAACGATTATGAGGGCGAATTTGACGATATAGATTATTTCGATCATATAACAGAACCATCTCCGGCTGCCAAGGTAGTTGTAGGTCTAACAGGTCTTTTGGGTACGTTGTTGACAATTGCATATTGGATTCTGGTTGCGGCATGGCTTTATCAACGGGCAATACAGGCGGATATGAACGGATTGCTCTGGTTCCTTTTGGGAATAGGCGGTAACCTTGGTGCAGTGGTTGTGTTCCTTGTAATACGCGGCATATTTCGTGAAAAATGTCCGTCCTGCGGAAAATGGCAGAAAGAATCCATATTTTGCAGAAGGTGCGGCGCAGCCGTAAGTCAGGTGTGCTCAGATTGCGGTCAGACTTGCAGAAATACGGATAAATTCTGTGGAAGTTGTGGAAGAAAATTGAAGGATGAGAAATAAGGGATTCCATGAATCCTATTAGAAAACAGTGCTTTGCTTTACGGAATATTTGAGATATAATAAATCGTAGCGGAGTTCCTATAGGACAGAAGCATATTGCAGAATAAATTTCAAGGGAAGGGAACAGGCAGATTCTCTTCCCTTAAAGGTGGTTATAAAGGATATGGGAAAAGAAAAGAGAACAGTAAAAAAGAAAATCTTTTATTCGAATACGTTGATGGTGCTCGTTACACTGCTGATTTTTCTTGCAGTAAATCTTGTAATAGCAAAAGTCTATATAGAAATAATTGAACAGGACTTCCGGGAAAGTATTACATGGAGTGACAACGAAGAAGATTTAGAGGATGTTTTGCAGGAACTGACGGTTTATAAAAATGCATTCATTTTCCTGTTGCTGCTGGACGGAGTGATTTGTATTGGTGTGTTGCTGTTTATCAGTCAATTGTTTACCAGAAATTTAACAAATCATATCCTGAAGCCACTGAATGAACTGGCAGATGGAGCCAACCGTGTGAAAAATGGTGATTTGACAGTTCCCATTGCGTATCAGGGAGAATCGGAGTTTGAGGATGCCTGTCATACATTCAATAATATGCAGTCCCATATACTTACAGAGCAGGAGAAAAATCGAAAATATGAAAAGGCTAGGACTGATATGGTAGCCGGGATTTCCCATGACCTTCGGACACCGCTTACGGCTGTTCGAGGTACTATTAAAGGACTGATGGATGGAATCGCTTCTTCACCGGAGCAGCAGAAGCTTTTTTTGGAGACGGCATATCGAAGAACAGGAGACATGGATGCACTTTTACAGAGACTTTTCTATTTTTCCAAGATGGAAACAGGAAATATGCCGCTGCATATGGAAAAGGTAAACCTGGCTGTATTTGTGAATCGTTATGTCAGAGGGAAACAGGATGATCCGAAAAAAATAGAACATTCTATTTTGGCAGATGTCGGGGAAGATATTTGGGCAACGGTTGACCCGGAACAGATGCAGAGAATTCTGGATAATCTGTTGGAAAACAGTTTGAAATATGCTGAGGCAGATGAACTGAGAATTAAGGTGGAATTGAGTAAGAAAGAACAGACAGCACATTTGGTTTTCTTGGATAATGGACAAGGTGTTTCGGAAGAAAAACTCTCCCATATTTTCGAAGAATTTTACCGGTGTGATGAATCCAGAAACCGGAAAGAAGGAAATGGGCTGGGACTTCATATTGTGAAATATCTTGTGGAAGCTATGGGTGGAAGCGTTTATGCAGAGAATCTGGAGGGATTGGCTGTTCACATAATTTTTCCACTGGCAGAGGAGAATGAGAATGGGTGAGAAACGAATTTTAATTGTGGAAGATGATGCGGATATCAGCATGATAGAAGAAGCGTATCTGAATACAGCCGGTCTGGAAACAAAAATCGTATCCGAAGGATCTCAGGTTGTTCCATTACTGGAAAAAGAACGCTTTGACCTGATTCTGCTTGATTTAATGCTGCCGGATAAAAGCGGATACGAGATTTGTAAGGAAATCAGGGATAAACTGGATATTCCAATCCTTATGGTGACAGCCAGAACGGAATCTGTGGATAAACTTCGTGGATTCGGGGCCGGAGCAGATGATTACATCTCCAAGCCTTTTGATCCTGCAGAGCTTGTGGCAAGGGTGAATGCGAACCTCCGTCAATATGAGCGCAGCCGGTTCGGAGCAGCCAAGAAATCAGAGAAAAATCCGGATGAAATTGTCATTGGAGATCTGCGAATTCTTACGGAAGGCTGGAAGGTTTACAAGGGCGAGAAAGAAATTCGCTTTCCCAACAGAGAATTTGAACTTCTGCAATTTCTTGCGATGAATCCGAATATTGTTTTTTCAAAAGAGCAGTTATTTGAAAAAATATGGGGTTATGATTATGTTGGTGACAGTGCGACTGTTATGGTGCATATCAATCGGATTCGGGAAAAAATAGAGGATGACAGCAGGAAACCTAAAATATTGGAAACCGTATGGGGCGCAGGATACCGGCTGAATAAATAAGAGGGAAATGTTTACAAATCTGGGAACAGCAATCGGAATGCTTTTGATTACTTTTGGGACAATCCTTTTAGCAATCGTTTAGAAATTGTTTAGAAAAACACCTTCTGTTTGTTTAAGGTAGATTGTTAAGATATCTATCAAAATCAGACAGGAGGTTTTTTTGATGTTAAAGGAAGGAATAAAAGGATTTTGTATGGCACTGGCTGACAGTGTGCCAGGAGTATCGGGTGGAACAGTGGCATTTATTATGGGATTTTATGACCGTTTTATCGGTTCGATCAATAATATTGTTTTCGGAAAGGCGGAAAAGAAGAAGGAAGCAGCAAGTTATTTGCTCAGGCTTGGTGCAGGCTGGGTAATTGGAATGGCTCTTGCGGCATTGGCACTTTCTTCTTTATTTGAAAGTCATATTTATGTGGTCAGTTCACTGTTTATTGGATTCATTGCGGGAGCTATCCCGCTGATTATAAAAGAGGAGAAGGAGAATTTTTATAAGATTGGAAAAGGTGTATTGTTTCTGATATTGGGAATTCTCCTTGTTGTAGGGATTACCTGGATGAACGGAAAAATCGGTGGTACATCTGTTAATCTCTCCAGTTTTTCCATGGGGCTCGGTTTGAAATTGTTTCTGATTGGGATATGTGCAATCTCTGCTATGTTCCTGCCGGGGATTTCCGGTTCAACATTGCTTTTAGTGTTTGGAGTCTATATGCCAGTCATTACTGCAATTAAGGGAATCCTTCATTTGGAACTTTCCTATTTCCCATCACTTGCTATGTTTGGAGGAGGCATTCTTGTGGGAGCACTTACAGTAGTGAAAATCATTAAGTTGTGTCTGGAGAAGTTCCGGGTGCAGACTGTGTATTTAATTCTTGGTATGATGATCGGGTCATTTTATGCAATTATAATGGGGCCTACGACTTTGGAAAATGCAATGCCTGCAATGAGCCTGAATAGTTTCCAGGTGATTTCATGTATTCTTGGATTTATAATGGTTTTAGGAATGCAGATGATGAAAGAGCGGAATGATAACGATAATCGGTGAAAAGGCCGCAGCTGCCGATGGAGTTTTTATACTGGCAGTTGGGGCGGCGGTAATCGGAAGCATTATCTTTGGGCCTAAAATCCTGTTAGCAATCGTTTAAGAAATATTTAGAAAATAACCTTCCGCTTGTTTAATGTATGCAGTTATGCTATTTGCAGAAAACGAACAGAAGGTTTTTGCTTTTCCTAAACTGGTGCAGGAAGCTTCTGGGAAGGTTTCTATATGTGACGTAAAGAAAGAAGGAAATCAGGTAGTTCTCGTGGATGATGGAAGCGGCGAAGATAAACAGCAGGAATTCTGGAAACTCTCCGAATATGCAATCGTACTGCATCATGAACAGAACAGAGGAAAAGGAACTGCAATAAAAACAGCGTTGAAGTTTATCCAAGAAAGCCTCTGGGATTATGATGTGGTGGAAATCATGGACGGGGACGGTCAGCATCAGGTACAAGATAGTGATACACAATCCGGTCTGCGGGCATTTTCAAGTGAACTGAACCGTGAGTTTTGCGAGGTTTCCGGAGAACGTTATGAATATGAAACGGAGGTATTGCTTTATTGTGTAAAACAGAAAATTCCGATTGTGGAGGTTCCGATTGAGACAATTTATCGGGATAAAGAGAACAGCACCTCCCATTTTCGTGTAATACGGGATTCTTTCCGTATATATAAGGAGTTTATAAAAGAATAGATCCCGTGGAGATTTTCAAAGTTCACAGCATTTCCTTTTCCAGTTTTCTCCTGGCTGGGTCTATTCTTATCATGAATAACCTGATTTTGGAAGAGTTCATATTCGTACTCCATCTTCCAATCCATCCGGCAAAGTTTTTGACAGAGTGTATATTGTTTCTTATTAGCTGGTTTGTGCAGAACAAGGTGATTTTCGGACAGAAAAAAATGTTTACATTCAGAACGGCAAAAGAGGTAAAAGGTTATCCACAAGAAAATAATAAAAATCTTATCTTTTCTACACATAAAATACAAAGTTGCATGATAATATATGTACATTTAAGGAGATGAAAGCATGAAAACGATATTGATAATAGAAGATGACCTTGATATACAGGAGATGCTGCAATTCTTCTTAGAGGATCAGGGGTATCAGGTGCTTGCGGCAGAAAACGGAATTGACGGTGTTACCGCATTTAGAAAGGGAAACCCGGATCTGATTCTATTGGATATTATGCTTCCTAAAATGGATGGTTATACTGTATGTGAGATGATACGTCAGGAATCGGAGATCCCAGTTATTATGATTAGCGCATTAGGAAGCGAGGAAGACCAGTTAAAAGGTTTTGAACTGCAGATTGATGACTATATCCCAAAACCTATTTCACTTCCAATCATGATGAAAAAAATAGAGGCTGTAATAAGGCGGTATGAAAATAAAGGGCTGGAAAAGAAAGAAGAGCTACATTATAAAGAAATGACATTGATGGTTGATAACTACCGGGTGAAGGTTGGAAAGAAGGACATTAATCTGACGCAGAAAGAATATGAAATCTTGAAGGAATTATTGGAGAATCAGGGCAGGGTCATTAGCAGGGACAGCTTCTTGAATAGGTTGTGGAGATATGAATATGTAGGGGAAGAGCGTGCTGTGGACAACCATATTAAGAATCTCAGAAAAAAATTAGGAGATGCCGGGAACTATATTGAGACAGTAAGGGGAGTAGGATACCGAGTTGAAAAAATATATTAAAGAGCACTTAGGAGTTAAAATATTTTTATTGACAGCTGTTCTGTTACTGACTGTAAGTGGGCTGGTCTATGGAATGGTAGCTTTTGGGGTATCCAAGAGCTATTTGGCAGAGTTGGATGACAGCCTTGATAAATCCACACAAAATTTAGTGTCACAATTATCAGAAGTGTCCGAGCAGGAGATGGGAACCATGCTGAAAATGTTTGCTTTAGAATACAGCCTTTCCATTACGTTAATGGATGAGAATGGAAAAGAGTTACAATCGTTCGGACAGATTGAATACAAGCTGGATCCGAAAACAGACAGCGAGAAATCCCAGATAAGCAAAGGGATAACAAAAACCTATTTTGTGGATAGAAAGGAGGGTTCTGATTACCAGATACTGATATTTGGGACGAAACAACGGACAAATGCTGCTTTGGATTCCCTAAACAGGATTTTGCCTGCTTTAATCATCATTGCTTTTTTAATCTCGCTCATAATTGCTGTGTTTTACAGCAGGTATGTGACTAACCCTATATTAGTGTTAAGCAGGGCATCAAAAAAACTAGCTGATCTGGACTTCCAAATACAGCGTCCCGTTAACCGAAGCGATGAAATCGGCATATTGGGGGAAAATCTGAACCGCCTGGCAGAAGGACTGGAGGAGGCACTGGATGAGCTAAAAGAAAAAAACCTGTTGCTGCAGCGGGACATTATGCGTGAGAAGCAAATGGAGCAGCAGCAGCTGGATTTCTTTTCTGCAGTTTCACATGAACTAAAGACCCCTGTTACTGTTCTGAAGGGACAATTACAGGGAATGCTTTATAGAGTCGGCGGGTATAAGGACAGAGATAAATACTTAAGACGTTCCTATGAAGTTGTAAATTCCATGGATGACATGATCAAGGAAATATTGTCAGTTGCCAGGATAAAGTCTTCCGGGTTTGCTCTGAGCAGGGTTACAATAGCTTTAGATAAAATAGTACAGGGGGTTATTCATAACTTAGAGGATATAGCCATTAATAAGGGGCTACAGTTGCACATTGAACTTTTAGAACAAGCGGGCGTGACTGTTGACAAGGCACTTTTTGAAAAAGTAATTAGTAATTTGATTGGGAATGCAATTAAGTATACCCCAGACAATGGCAGCGTTTGGATCCGTATTTTCAGGGAAGGGGGAAATATTATCTTTTCAGTAGAAAATGAATCTGAAAACATACCCGAAGCGGAAATCCCCCAATTATTTGATGCATTTTACCGAAGAGATAAGTCACGAAGCAGGAAGACAGGTGGAAGCGGCCTTGGGCTTTATATCGTTAAAATGATTCTGGAACTCCATGGCTTTGCGTATCAGTTTTATAATACAGAGCATGGTGTGGCAATAAAAATCATATTCAGTTAAAAGCACGGACAGGTTATCGCAGACGAATCGTTTGCGGCAGCCTGTTTTTTGTGCAATGAGTTAGGGAGAAACAGAGCTACACATAAACTACACATAAAATACGCAGTAAACTTATAATACGCAGGTATATTAATATGCAGAGAGGAGGAAATGATGTCCAGGAGAAAAAAATACGCAGTAATAATGGTGTAAACGAAGGGGTAGTTCATTGGAATGCCAAAACTGCTTTTTCGTTTACCCCATCATCGATTCTAACCTAAAGAATTTACAAGCCATAATTTTACTGGGCTGAAGATTCCGAGTGATTATTAATAAATACAGGAGGTTGAGTTTCATGAAAAAAAGAATAATGGTAATTATATTGGCGGCAACATTAGGGGCGGCAGTAATAACAGGATGTGGTGATAATACAGCTTCGGATACGGGGAAAAGCGTTGTGGATATGCTTTCTGAAGCAAATATGGTGGCTACAGTAGTAGATTTCTCTGAATCAGGATGTACTGTCATAAAGGGAACAGAATCAGAGGATGAGCAAAAACTGGCGTCAGCCGGGGGGGATGTTGATGACAAAAGTAAAATTAATGTTGTTTATAGCAATAGCGTGAGTTTCCAATTAGCCACCGCTACTGTCGGTGCAAGTGACGCAAACTTGGAGGATACAGGTAAGAGCGAATTAAAAAAGCAATCCAACGTATATCTTTATGGAACTTATCAAGATGACGGGACTTTCTTAGCAGACAAAGTAATTATTTATAGAACTCTCAGATAGAGGTGAACGGAATGGAATTTTATAAAAGGGCTATCCGGTATCTTGCCAGAAAAAGGTCAAAAACGGCTATCTTATTTTTGGTGTTGTTCGTTGCGGAAACCATGATTTTATGTACGGTTACGATATTGAGGGCTTCAGAGGAAGCCAAAAGCAGCCTGCAGGAAAAAACAAAATCAAAGGTAATCGCAGAAATTTCAGATAAGGACCATCTTATTACAACAGAGGATATCAATGCTATTTTTAATTTTGATGGCGTAAAGGATATCAATAAAATGGCAAAAAGTCAGTGCTGTCCGGTTGGGTTCCGTTTGTATACGGGAAACCAAGATTCAACAAAGGAGAATTCGCAGGCACAGGTTGTTAGTTATGACAGTCTCAGTGCAGATGGCCCGTTCGCCGAAGGGCAGATAAGACTTATAAAGGGGGATTTTCCGGAAGATAAAAATGAAATAGTGGTAAACCAAAACCTTGCAGAGATGAACCAATGGGAATTGGGGGATACCGTGCTGCTGAAAAATGATGCCGGGGAAAAAATCAATGCCGTGATATCCGGGCTTTACCTATCGGGGACGGAATCGAAGCAGACCAAAAGCACCTTGGCTGTTTACCGGATAGAGAACACGATTTATGGGATGCCTGAACTGGCGCTGAAGCTGCAGAGACAAAAAGGATTTGAGAGTGCTTCTGTATATGTAAAAAACCCAGAGCAGCTTACCAGTATCGAGCAGCAGATATCCCGGAAACTGGGAAAAAAAGTGGAATTGACAAAATCTGATGCCCTATACAGGCAGATGGAACAGCCGCTTAAACAGGTGGTGCGCGTTGTGAAACTGATGCTGATACTTACCATAGGGACAGCAGCTATTGTTATCACACTTCTTTTATGTATGTGGATGCGCGCCAGGAAAAAAGAAACAGCAGTCTATATTAGTCTGGGTGAAAATAAAGGGACTATTTTTCTTCAGATACTTTTGGAAGGCCTTTTAGTGTTTTTTATGGCAACAGTCATCTCTGTCTTGTCAGGAAACTACATGGCCGAAGCCTTAAAAAAACTGCTGTTCACGGAAAACCAAATTTCTTCTGTTCCGTTAGAAATCGGCATCCGTGTAGCAGACATTGGATGGCTTGCAGTTGCCGGGGCAGGAATCTTATTGATAGCAGTAGGTATTTCATTGATTCCCATTTTGCTTGCGAATCCCAAAGATACTTTATCAGAAATGGAGGGATAGAATGAATATAATGCAGAGGGGATTTCGGTCCATAATCAGAAAACCCATAAAAAGTATACTCCTTTTGCTGGTGGTCGTGGTAATCAGCAGTTTCTTTATGGCTGGTCTTTCCGGTCAATCGGCAAATATTAAAACACAGGATGCAACACGACAGGCTGTTGGTGCTACTTTCAGGCTGGAGGAAAATGAAGCCAACCGGCACAAAAGAATAGACGAAGCGACAAAAATAATCGGTGAGGATAAAGAAGGGACATATGGCGGCTTTACGCAGAAACAATTGCCCAATGGCGCGTGGATGGGTAAAGCAGACAATTCATTTGAAACCATAAAACCGGAGGATGCCCAAAAGATTGCCGGAGTAGACGGGATTGAGGCTTATAACTTAATTACCGTATCGACACCCGTTAACCCGGTGAATTTCAAACGCATTGAGGATCCAGATGTAGACCAAAGCAGCGATCTCGGCGGCGTGAATGTGCGAGGAAACCGTATCATGGAAATGGACATGGATGTGGCATCCGGGAAAATCAAGCTCGTGGAAGGACGGATGATCAAAGAGAATGAAACCGATGTCTGCGTGGTTTCCGAGGAGCTTGCTAAGTTAAACAGCTTAAAGCCTGGGGATGAGCTTCAGTTTAATAACGCCAAAGACAAGGAAAACTCCCAGGAATACAGTGCAAAGATTGTAGGAATCTACAAGACGACACAGAAAATAAAGCCTGTGATGTCCGGTGACACCTACCGGTCGGAGAACACAATCTTTACAGACCTGCATTTTCCGGAGAAGGCGTCCGGAGAGGAGGGCAATCCCCTCTTCCAATATGCCATCTTCAAGGTGAAGGACGTGGATGCCTATGACCGCGTCAAGGCGGACATCCAGAAGGTGGATATTGGATGGGAGCGGTATGACCTGATAGACAACAACGGGAACATCAAGAGCATGGCTGAGAACTTCAATGACATGGAGAAAATCAGCAGGATGCTGCTGCTGTTAGTATCCTCAGCAAGCTATATCATCTTGGTCCTGATTTTTCTGTTCTGGATGAAAAACAGGACACAGGAGATCGGGATACTGATGGCGCTGGGGGAAAGCAAGAAGCGGATATGGATGCAGTTCCTGGTGGAGGCATTATTGGTTGGGTGTATTGGGTTTGTCCTGTCGATGGGTGCATCCCCGTTCCTGTCAAAGGCGACAGCATCCTATCTGGCCTGCCAGACACAAGAGCAGGCAGAGGAGCAGGCAGAGGCTGATGCGGACAGTATAACTACAGACTATGTCGCACCAGAGCTGACAATAACGGGTACGGAAATTGTAATAACTGGGAAAATGGTGGCGGCGGATGCGGCAGTTATAGTTACACTGCTATTTGTTTCAGTGTCGGTAGCTGGAATTACCATCATGAGAAAGAAACCAAAAGAAATCTTAAGTGAAATGAGCTAAGGGGGGGGTTGTTATAATGGCAGAGAAACAGAGTGAAAAGTCAATATTGGATATTCTGTCTTTTGACGCGGTGCCGCAGGAAGCAGAGGAGATAGAAATCGGCCATATATGTCTGAGACTATATGAGGATATTGAAAAAGCAATGAATGAATTAGGGATACACATAATGTTAAATGTTTATGAAGGGGCGGAGAATATGAATTGCCTTTTACGGCGAAGGCGATGGGCTAAAGGCTGATTTTGAGGCACAGCATAACGCACGGAACCAAAACCTTGATTATGCTATGGAAATTGTACAGCAGTACATGCAGCAGCATAACATATGTCCGATGGTCATACTCAATGAAGATATCTGGAAGCTGGGAATGGGATTTGAATTTATAGATAGGAGAGAAAATACATGATATTAGAAGTCAGGAATGTGAACTATCATTATAAAGCAAATAAGGATAAAAAAATTCTGAATAATATTTCTTACTGTTTTGAAGAAGAAAATGTATACGCTATTTTGGGACCGAGCGGTTCCGGGAAAACAACATTTTTGTCGCTGCTGGCTGGCTTGGATGTTCCCGTATCCGGAAAGATTCTCTATAAAGGGGAAGATATTCAGAAAAAAGGCTTGAATCGCCATAGGAAGGAAAATGTTTCCCTGGTATTCCAGAATTACAATTTGATCGATTATTTAACACCAAAGGAAAATGTAATGCTTGGCGGGAAAGAAAACCCGGAAGAATTATTGACGGCAGTGGGAATCCCAAGTGGTGACTGGAACAGAAAAGTCTTACAGCTATCGGGAGGACAGCAGCAAAGAGTTGCGATTGCAAGGGCGCTGGCCAGCCCTGCTAAAGTATTGCTGGCGGATGAGCCTACGGGTAACCTTGATGAAAAAATTGCGGATGAGATTATTGGTATTCTACTGAAAAGCGCCCATGAGTTAGGAAAATGTGTGATAGTAGTTACCCACAGCAAAGCGGTTGCTGACGCGGCAGACATGGTAGTTAAAATCAGTTCGGGGGTCATCCAAGAGGTTAAAGATAATTTCTTTCAAAACGGCACCAACCAGCAAATATAAAGTTTACGCAGTCAGCAATTTGGATTCAATTGTAGGCAAAAACCAATATTTTTAAGAGGAAGAAAATGATGAATGTGTTTCAAAGGGGAATCAGATCGATATTCAGAAAGCCTGTTAAGAGTATTCTTCTATTGATAGTGGTTGTGGTAATCAGCAGTTTCTTTATGGCTGGCCTTGCAGGGCAATCGGCAAATATTAAAACACAGGATGCAACACGCCAGGCAGTCGGCGCAACTTTCAGGCTAGAAGTAAATGAGATGAACAGTCAGAAAAGAGGCGAAGAAGCTAGCAAAATTCTTGGAAATAAGGAAGGAGAATATAATGGATATGTGCAGAAGCAGATGCCTGATGGGGCATGGCTTTCAACAGGAGATAATTCTTTCTACACAATCAGACAGGCTGATGTCCAAAAGATTGCCGAAGTAGATGGAATTGAAGCCTATAACTTAATTACCGTATCGACACCCGTTAACCCGGTGAATTTCAAACGCATTGAGGATCCAGATGTAGACCAAAGCAGCGATCTCGGCGGCGTGAATGTGCGAGGAAACCGTATCATGGAAATGGACATGGATGTGGCATCCGGGAAAATCAAGCTCGTGGAAGGACGGATGATCAAAGAGAATGAAACCGATGTCTGCGTGGTTTCCGAGGAGCTTGCTAAGTTAAACAGCTTAAAGCCTGGGGATGAGCTTCAGTTTAATAACGCCAAAGACAAGGAAAACTCCCAGGAATACAGTGCAAAGATTGTAGGAATCTACAAGACGACACAGAAAATAAAGCCTGTGATGTCCGGTGACACCTACCGGTCGGAGAACACAATCTTTACAGACCTGCATTTTCCGGAGAAGGCGTCCGGAGAGGAGGGCAATCCCCTCTTCCAATATGCCATCTTCAAGGTGAAGGACGTGGATGCCTATGACCGCGTCAAGGCGGACATCCAGAAGGTGGATATTGGATGGGAGCGGTATGACCTGATAGACAACAACGGGAACATCAAGAGCATGGCTGAGAACTTCAATGACATGGAGAAAATCAGCAGGATGCTGCTGCTGTTAGTATCCTCAGCAAGCTATATCATCTTGGTCCTGATTTTTCTGTTCTGGATGAAAAACAGGACACAGGAGATCGGGATACTGATGGCGCTGGGGGAAAGCAAGAAGCGGATATGGATGCAGTTCCTGGTGGAGGCATTATTGGTTGGGTGTATTGGGTTTGTCCTGTCGATGGGTGCATCCCCGTTCCTGTCAAAGGCGACAGCATCCTATCTGGCCTGCCAGACACAAGAGCAGGCAGAGGAGCAGGCAGAGGCTGATGCGGACAGTATAACTACAGACTATGTCGCACCAGAGCTGACAATAATGGGTACGGAAATTGTAATAACTGGAAAAATGATTGCAACAGATGTTCTTGCAATCATCGGTCTGCTGTTATTTGCTGTATCAATTGCAAGCATTTCTATTATGAGGAAGTCACCCAAGGACATCTTAAGTGAAATGGGTTGATAATTATATAGAAAAAGTCACTTTTACAGATAAAAGGACACATTTTGCAAAAGAGATACCAACTTTTCGCTTTAAACAACCTCTTTTGTTTGAAAACTGGATTTTACTAGGACAAATTGATAAAATGTTAACAATAAGATAAAGGAGATGGGTAAGATGCAGAATCAAGTAAGTGACTATATTAAAAAGATAAAAGATTTATTGATGGCAAGTAAAAATTATTCAAATATGAATGAAGGTGGAAAACCGGGAGCAGTCATTTATATTCCGTCTGGTGATTATCATCTTCGTACACAAGTAGTGATTGATATCAGTTACTTGAAAATTATGGGTTTAGGACATGGTTTTGTATCTTCCAGTAGAGGTACTGCTTCAGGCATGCCACACCTTTGCCATTGAAGCCGATAGTGTGAAAAGTTATATAACAGAGAAGAAACAGATTCCATATATGACAATTACCACAGACTATTCTATTTCCGATCAAGGGCAGATAGATACCAGAATTGGAACTTTTATTGAGCTTCTTCAACATCTGTTTTTTGTTTTAATTTCTTTGTATCTATGTTACGGGATATAGGTGGGAATGCGTCATCAAAATGCTTGCTGTTCCTAACCATATGAGTTTCATTGTTATGTTTCCCTTTCCCGTAATACGTTTTTCCTTGTTTTAACAGCAGGATATTATTGTGGTAAATTACAGGCTAATAACCGAAGCAATTCATCTTTTTCTTCATTTGTCAAATCGTTCTTATCAATCAAAATCATTTTGTTGTCTTTCCTTTTAACATAGATATATTCTCCGAAAGTGCCATATTCTTTGAACGCATTCCAATAATTTATGCTTTCTCCAATGTTAGAGATAATTGTTATTCCATTAGTATCAAAGGTATATTCAACTATTCCGGAACGGAAAGACTTATCCAATAATTTTTCTGACTTTTTTAAGACATATCTTTGGAAATCTTTTGCTGTATATCCCAAAATAGCAATAAAAATTCCAAGAAGCAGTAAAATGATTCCAGAGGTATAGGAGGCTTTTGTGCAGTAGTATATACCAATAATAATTTCAAGAATACTCAAAATATAACAAATAGGTTTTAGTTTTTGCCTCTTTCGGATATTTCCTTTGCTTTCCAATGCAATGTTAATGGCAGCATCTTTCTTTTCCTCACTTAAATCCATTTTATATTTAATCATAAAAGGTTTACCTCCATATGTAATCTGTGATTCATTTTATGAAGTTATTGTATCATAACTGATTTCTAATGGCGCTAAATTTTTTTTGATATTTGAAATGTTACATAGTTAATATCCAGAAATTTCCGATAGAGTATACACATTTCTTTATGAAATAATATATATTTCAGGAGGTGTGAAACAGATGAAAAAAAATTATGGATACGCAAGAGTATCAAGTATCAGCCAAAATATAGATAGGCAGATAGTAGCATTAAAAGATGTTGGGATTCATGATGAATATATATTCGTAGACAAACAGTCAGGAAAAGATTTTAATCGGCCTAATTACAGGAAGCTGGTAAAGAACCTGAATGAGGGTGATTGTCTCTACATAAAGTCTATTGACCGATTGGGAAGAAATTATGACGAAATCATAGATCAGTGGCGATATCTCGTTAAGCATAAACATATAGACATTGTAGTTTTGGACTTACCTTTACTGGATACCCGAAACAAGGACAACGAAATCACTGGAAAGTTCATATCCGACATAGTTTTACAAATATTATCTTATGTAGCGCAGATGGAACGTGAAAATATCAAACAGCGCCAAGCCGAAGGGATTAGAATTGCCAAAGCACAAGGAAAACACTTGGGAAGACCAAAACTAAAACCACCAAAACAATTTTCAAAAGTATTTAATTTATGGTATTCAGGGAAAATTACAAAAGCGGAAGCATCCAGACGCTTGAATACAAATCCTCATACGTTTGCACGATGGGCGAAAGAACACGAAAACACCCAATTTTTGTTAAAAAATAATGAAAAAAGGTAGGCTTTTTTTCATAGTTGGAAAAATAGTATTTTTCTGTCATATCGTTGTAATTATACTGCAAAACCCATATATACCATCTCTATTTTGTAGAATATCACATGACTGAAAAAATGTCTACCTTTTTTCAATGGTAAATACTGCCAACTTAATGGCTGTCTAAAAACAAGAAAGGGGTGTAGATATGTGAAAATTATAAAAAGTCTTCGCCGAAAGTCTCTTATGTTCCTTTTGCTGACAGCAGTCATCGTATCGTCTATTCCTTTAGTGTTTATTGTAAAATAGAATTACCGAAAGTTGCAAACGGGAATTGGAGAATGTT
>ERZ1036412.557-NODE-557-length-23853-cov-6.691991_pt1 | contig 23853 bp, 18 predicted proteins | sample MGYA00514218_ERZ1036412 | MGnify/ENA primary metagenome ERZ1036412 (study PRJEB33795, sample SAMN09464944) | human gut metagenome | host: Homo sapiens | place: USA: Stanford, California | collected 2016-11 | study: EMG produced TPA metagenomics assembly of the... | reverse complement strand
ATGGCTAACAACCTAACTGGTTGTTAAGTATATTAACCAATTTATATTGTAGTAGCCAGGGAATCAAGCAGCTGATGAGCGGCGGCGGTGTAATCCTGATTGGAACTCAGCTGATCCCTCTGTTAAGCGGCTTATTTTAGGAGAAAGGAGTAGAAATCCATGTTCGACCAGATTTTTGATGCGATTGAAGAATGGATGAGGGAACTCCTGTCGGGGGTCATTCATTCCAATCTGGACCGTATGTTTACAGATGTAAACCAAAAAACAGGTGAAATTGCGGCCCAGGTTGGACAGACTCCCCAAGGCTGGAACAGCAGTATTTTCAGTATGATCGAGACACTATCCGACACAGTGATCCTGCCGATTGCCGGGATCATCATCACATTTGTCTTGTGCTACGAACTGATCACAATGATCACAGAGAAGAATAATATGCATGACATTGATACATGGATGTTTTTTAAGTATTTCGTAAAGATGTGGATTGCAGTGTATCTGGTGAGCAATACATTTACGATCACGATGGCTGTCTTCGATGTCGGACAGAGTGTGGTCAGTTCAGCCGCAGGACTGATTAGCGGAAGTACCGCTATTGATATTAGTTCGGTCCTGACAGATTTGGATGCGACTTTAGAATCCATGGAAATTGGAGAACTGGTCGTACTGGTGTTGGAAACCTTGATCGTCAGCTTCGGTATGAAAATCATGAGTGTCCTCATAACGGTTATTTTGTATGGCCGTATGATTGAGATCTATCTTTATACTTCAGTCGCTCCGATTCCATTTGCCACCATGACGAACCGTGAATGGGGGCAGATCGGAACAAACTATTTCAGAGGCTTATTTGCCCTTGCATTCCAGGCCTTCTTGATGATGGTATGCGTGGCAATCTATTCCGTACTGGTAGCGGGCATCCAGTATTCGGATAATTTAAGCTCCTCATTGTTTGGAGTCATGGCTTATACAGTGGTCCTGTGCTTCAGCCTGTTTAAGACAGGGACTCTCAGCAAGTCAATTTTTAATGCCCACTAATCTTAGAGAAAGGAGAAATGGGAAATGGCATATGTCAGTATTCCAAAAGACCTGACAAAAGTAAAAAACAAAGTAGCTTTTAATCTTACCAAAAGACAGCTCATCTGTATCGGTGTCGGTGCAGCTATAGGAATTCCAGTGTATTTTCTGACAAGAGGAGTACTGGGTAACAGCACTGCAGCTACGATCATGATACTGCTTATGCTACCGGCCTTCTTATTTGCTATGTATGAGAAAGACGGCATGCATCTGGAAGAAGTTCTGCTACATGTGATTCGAGTTCGCTGGCTGCGTCCGGCAATCCGAAAATATGAAACGGAAAATGCATATGAGATGGATCTGTCCGTTTCGGCAACAAAGGAGAAAAAACCAAAGGAGGTGAAGCCGGTTGGCAGAAAAAAAGAATAGAAAAAGATATCTGGAAAAAAGAATGAAGCGTAAGGCCAGAAAGGAAGCGGCGAAAGCATCCAAATTGGAGAAAAAGAAGGAAAAGAAAAAAACAAATACCAACAAGGAAAGAACTGTTTCAAAGCCGATCCGAAAGAAGGAGGAAAAAAGAATCAGCGCCCAAAAGACGATTGCTTATAAAGAAATGGCCAGGGATGGGATCTGCAGGGTAAAGGACCAATGTTATTCCAAAACAATCCGTTTTTCGGATATCAATTATCAGCTGGCACAGAATGAGGATAAGAGCGCAATCTTTGAAAACTGGTGCGATTTTCTGAATTATTTTGACAGCAGTATCCACTTTCAGTTGAGTTTTATTAACCATAAAAGTAATATGAAAGAATTTGAAAAAGTGATCCGGATCCGTCCTGCAAATGATGCTTTTGATGAGATCCGTATGGAATATGCCAGGATGCTGCGTCGGCAGTTAGCAAAAGGAAATAATGGATTGGTCAAGGATAAATATATCACCTTTTCCATTGAGGCAAAAAATATCCGGGAAGCAAGGCCAAAGCTTGAAAGGATCGAAACGGATATCCTGAATAATTTCAAAGTTCTTGGAGTGCCGGCAGTAAGTTTAAATGGAGAAGAACGGCTGAAGATCCTGTATGAGACATTCAATCCGGAAGAACTGTCAGATTTCCGGTTTGATTATGATTCTCTGATCTACAGCGGTCTCACGACAAAGGATTATGTAGCTCCTACCAGTTTTGTATTCCGGGAGGGAAAAACTTTTGAGATGGGAAATACCATAGGGGCAGTCTCCTACCTACAGCTCCTGGCTCCGGAGATTACGGATAAGATGCTGGCTGATTTTCTGGATATGGATAAAAACCTTATCATCAATCTTCATATTCAGTCTGTAGATCAGATGAAAGCAATCAAGATGGTGAAAAGCAAACTGACGGATATTAACCGGATGAAGATCGAAGAACAGAAAAAAGCGGTAAGATCCGGCTATGATATGGATATCATCCCATCTGATTTGAATACATACGGGGGAGGTGCAAAACACCTTCTGGAAGATCTGCAGTCCAGGAATGAAAGAATGTTTTTGGTCACGATCCTTGTTTTAAATACGGCAAAGACAAAACAGGAACTGAATAATGCGATCCTTCAGACTGCCGGAATTGCGCAGAAATATAACTGTATGCTCCGGAGACTGGACTATCAGCAGGAGGAAGGACTGATGAGCAGTGTTCCTTTGGGTGTAAACCATATCACGATCAACCGCGGACTGACTACGACCAGTACCGCTATTTTTGTACCCTTTACCACCCAGGAATTATTTATGGAAGGGGAATCCATGTATTATGGCCTGAATGCACTTTCCAGCAATATGATCATGGCAGATAGGAAACGGTTAAAAAATCCGAACGGATTGATCCTCGGTACGCCGGGATCCGGAAAGTCTTTTGCTGCGAAAAGAGAGATCACCAACGCATTCTTTGTTACCCAGGATGATATCATCATTGGAGATCCGGAAGGGGAATATTATCCACTGGTCCATGCCCTGGGCGGCCAGGTAATACACATCTCTCCTACCAGCCATGATTATATCAATCCGATGGATATTAACATGGATTACTCGGAGGATGACAACCCTCTTGGTGTGAAATCTGATTTTGTTCTGTCTCTCTGTGAACTGATCATGGGAAGCAGAGATGGAATTGAAGCAGAAGAAAAATCAGTCATTGACCGTTGCCTTCCACTGGTGTATCAGAACTATTTTTCTGATCCGAAACCGGAAAACATGCCGGTTCTTGGAGACCTGTACGAATGTCTTAGACAGCAGAAAGAACCACAGGCACAGAGAATTGCTACTGCTCTTGAGATCTATGTCAATGGATCCTTAAAAGTATTCAACCATCAGACCAATGTGGAGTTGAATAATAGGATCGTATGCTTTGATATTAAAGAGCTGGGAAAGAATTTGAAGAAGCTTGGCATGTTGATCGTTCAGGATCAGGTATGGAACCGGGTTACGATCAACAGGGAAAGCCATAAAGCAACCAGATATTATATCGATGAGTTCCATTTGCTTTTGAAAGAAGAACAGACAGCAGCTTATAGTGTGGAAATTTGGAAGCGTTTTAGGAAGTGGGGAGGAATCCCGACCGGGATCACACAAAATATCAAGGATCTTCTGGCAAGCCGGGAAATTGAAAATATCTTTGAAAACAGTGATTTTATCCTGATGCTTAACCAGGCGGCCGGCGACAGGCAGATACTTGCAAAGCAGCTTAATATCTCACCGCATCAGCTGTCCTATGTCACAAATTCCGGAGAAGGGGAAGGTCTTCTTTTTTATGGAAGCACCATCATTCCTTTTAAAGACAAGTTTGATAAGAACTTGAGGCTTTATTCTCTGATGACGACCAAGCCGGAAGAGGTGGAAGAAAGAAAGGAAAAAGAATGATCAGATGAAACAATGGTTGAGACCGTCTCCTGTTAACAGTGGACGGTCTTTTTATTTGAAAGGAGACCGAATGGATGAAAGGAAGAAAAAAGACAGATAGAGAGGAAATGCACCGTCAGATTCGTCTGATGCTTGCGGAAGATAACTTACCGGAACAGGAACGGATCTTTTACGAAATGCTGGAAGATATACGAGAATGCGCAATGTGCGGCGCAGATGCCGGGAAGATCCTGGAGAAATGGGAACAGTGGTATCTTTCCAAAAGATAATCGCTTACAGAAAGGAAGGAGGTGAACAAGGTGGCCGGAAAAGAGTATAAAGCCAGAGATAAAGTTGTAAATAAAATGACAAAAGAAGGACTTACAGAAGTAAATCTTCGGGACGGCTCGGTACGGGAAATTGACGGAAGAAGCCGTGACCGCCCTCTTAAAAAAGATGGGATGGAAGAAAAAGAGTCTCACGGTCTGGAAAATGATGCAGAATCTGTCAATGCTGCAGCAAATAAGAAAATGAGAATCCGTAGATATTCTTCACTTCGACAGAGATCTCTGGAACAGAAAGAAAACGAGGAAATTCAGGGTCCTGTTTCAGAGCAAGAATTTAGAGATGAGGATCCAATCCATTCAGAACGCACAGTATCAGCAAAGATAAAGTCTCGAAGATATCAGGATCGGTTGCGGGACCATGAAATGATTCCGGAAGGGGATGATCTGCAGAACGGGCAGTCATCCATGAAAAAGAAGCAGAAAAAAATCCAATTAACGAAGGAACAGGCAAAAGCCGGAAAACTTTCTTTTGATGATGAAGGAAATGGAATGATCCGTGGTTCCGGGCTGGGAATCAGAAAAAAGGGATCTGACATTGCGGGTACTGTAGTATCGGATTATATGAGAAATAAGGTGCAGGAAGACTGGGATGACAATGCAGCGGTAGAAGGAGCTGGTGCTTTAGAGCATTCTTCTGGACGAACTGCTTCCGTATTCAGGCAGCTACATAACAGATATCGGCTTTCAAAAGACCGTTCGGGAAGAAAGGTATACCGGGAAGAGGAAATCCAGAAAGAAAGTCTTCGATTTACACCGGATCAGAAAGAACCTAATGTTTATCCCGATCAGAAAAAGAAGGAACGACAATCAATCCTGAACCGCTTCTTTCAAAGAAAACGATACAAGGAAGCTTACCGATCAGCCAGGACCGGCGCTCATGCAGCCGGAACAGCTCAGGGAACAGCTGCAGCTGGAAGCATCGAGAATGCGACAGTTAAGGCCAAGATTGCCCTAAAGGATATCATCCGAAAAAATCGTGCAGTATTTGCAGGACTGGGCATCTTTGGCCTGATTTTTTTACTCATCGCCGTATCCTTTGGAAGCTGCAGTGCTTCGATACAGGGGAGTGGATCTGTGATCGGCATTACCACTTATCCCAGTTCGGATGAAGATATTTATGCGGCAGAAAATGCTTATGCAGCACTGGAGAATGCCCTGAACAATCAGATCAATCAGATGGAATCTACGCATCCGAGATATGATGAATACCAATACAATCTTGGAGAAATCACACACAATCCGTATCATCTCATCTCCTATCTTACTGCAAAATACGGAGATTGGACCTATGAAGACGTGGAATCAGAAATCGACACTCTTTTTCGTAACCAATATGCCCTTCATACAGAAGGAAAAACGGAAACAGTGACAGAAACCAGGACGGTACGTGTGGGAGAATCTATCGGACAGGTCGTAACCAGTGGATATTGCAGCTGCAGCATTTGCTGCGGACAGTGGGCGGGAGGCCCGACAGCCAGCGGAGTTTATCCGACAGCCAATCATACATTGGCAGTGGATGCTTCGGATCCCATCGTACCGATTGGAACCAAGGTTGTGATGAATGGTGTGGAATATACCGTAGAGGATACCGGTGCATTTGCCCGTTACGGTGTTGATTTTGATGTCTATTACGCAGACCACGCTTCTGCTCTGGCACATGGACACCGGACCTGGGAATGTTATCTAGCAGATGATAACGGGGAAAATGAGGTAACCGTCACAAATACCACTACGAAAAAGATCCTTTATGTCACATTAACGAACAAAGGGCTGGATGCTGTCGTCAGAGAACTTCTGGATGAGGAGCAGCTAATCCTTTATAACGCTTTGAACACAACTTATGGAAATCGGAATTATCTATGGGATATAGATACGATTTCCGGGGGATCGGGAGGCATGGACTATACAATCCCACCGGAGGCATTGGAAGATGAGGAATTTGCCCGTATGATCCGGGAAGCAGAAAAATACCTGGGTGTGCCATATGTATGGGGCGGATACTCTCCATCCGGTTTTGACTGTTCCGGTTTTGTGTCCTATGTGATCAACCACTGTGGAAACGGATGGAATTATGGCCGGATGACAGCGGAAGGGCTTCGCGGCCAGTGTACTTATGTCCTACCTGCAGAAGCAAAGCCAGGAGATCTTATCTTTTTCCAGGGAACTTATGCTACTTCCGGAGCGTCTCATATCGGAATCTATGTGGGAAACGGAATGATGATCCATTGCGGAGATCCGGTTCAATACGCAAACATAAACAGCAGTTACTGGCAGCAACATTTCATGTGCTTTGGAAGACTGCCATAAGGGGGTGACAAACATGAATAAGCGCATCAAACGATATCTGGATGAAATTGAGAAGACGGAAGCAAAGATCGCAGAACTTCAGAAATATCTGAAAGGGATGAAAACTGCTCTGAAAGAGGAAGAAGAAAACGAAATGATCCGAAGCATCCGTTCCTTAAAGATGGATCGAACCGATCTGTTGGCATTTCTTGATGGAATTCAGGATGGAAGTGTAACTTTCCGGGTAAGTCAGGATCAAGTCAGCGATCACGAAGCTATCAATTCAGAAAAAGAATCAAATACAGAAAGCGAGGATGAAACAAATGATCAGGAACAGGAAATTGAGTAAAAAGCTTGCGGCTGCAGTTCTTGCAGCTGCAATGATGGTCGGTACGTCAATGACAGCATTCGCATATGTAGATCCGGGAGCTGCAGAAACAGCTGCGGAAGCTGTTACGGAATCATCGACATCAGATACCGGGCAGGAACAGAATGCAGAGGAAGAAGCTGTTTTAGAAGAATCGTCAGATACTGCATTTTCTACCCCAGGTAATGCACAGCTTAAGGATGACATTACAGAAGATTCTACAAAGGAATTCCTGACGATCACGACAAAAAATAATAATACATTCTATCTGGTGATTGACCGGAGTGCCAATACAGAGAATGTGTATATGTTGTCGCAGATTGACGAGAACGACCTGCAGGAATTTCTGGATAGTGAGGGGACAACTGAAAATCCGTCAAACCAGCCTTCTATCGTGTTAGAAGAAACAGAAAAGCAGACAAATGAAACTGTAGAGGAAACAAAGCCTGAGGAAAAAGGGACCGAAGAATCCAAACCATCACAAAATATGGCAGGATTATTTGGCATCCTGCTTCTGGCCGGAGCAGGTGCAGGTGCCTACTATTATCTAAAAATCCGAAAAAAGAAAGAACAGGAAGAAAACGATGAATCCGAAGGTCTGGAGCTGGGTGATGGATTGGAAACCGTAGATGAACGTGACGAGGAAGAAAACAGAAAAGAATAATTTGTTCTGATCCGGGAGAACTTTTACTATCTCCCGGATTGGGTATCTTAAAGGAGGAATTTGATATGTATTTAGTCATTGCAGAGAAACCGAGTGTCTCAAGAACGATTGCACAGGTGATCGGAGCTACCAAAAGCCAGGAAGGATATCTGGAAGGGAATGAATGTATTGTCAGCTGGTGTCTGGGACATCTGGTGGAATTACTGCCGCCGGATGCATATGATGAAAAATACAAAAATTGGAACTATGAGGATCTGCCTATTTTTCCGGCAGACTGGAAACTTACCGTTTCTGATGATAAAAAGGATCAGTTTTATATCCTGAAACGTCTGCTTAACCGCCCGGATATTCAGTATGTGATCAATGCCTGTGATGCCGGAAGGGAAGGGGAACTGATCTTTAAGTGGGTCTATGACTTTTCAGGAAGTACAAAACCGGTAAAACGGTTATGGATCAGTTCGATGGAGGATTCCGCCATCCATGAGGGAATGGAACAGCTGAAAAACGGTAATGAGTATTTTCATCTGGCAGAAGCTGCTGTCTGCCGGGCAAAAGCAGACTGGCTAGTTGGAATGAATGCCACTCGTGCATTTACCTCGAAGTATTATAAAAAACTGACCATTGGACGGGTGCAGACGCCTACTCTTGCCATGTTAGTAGAAAGGGCTGCGCAGATTTCCGCTTTCCAGAAGGAAAAGTATTTTAACGTGGAACTGGATTGTGACGGGATGAAAGCTGTCAAACAAAAGATTCAGGATGTAAAAGAAGCAGAAAGGATCAGAAATGACTGCGAGGGGAAAGATGCAGTTGTGGTATCTGTGGAAAGTACGGAGAAGACAGTAAAACCACCGAAGCTTTATGACCTGACAACACTCCAGAGGGAAGCAAACCGGATTTATGGAATGACTGCACAGCAGACACTGACGGCTGCACAGAATTTATATGAGAAAAAACTGATCACTTATCCAAGGACAGACAGTTCTTATCTTACAGAAGATATGGAAGCGACAGCCAGAAAAATCGTCTGCCTGATCCATAAAAAATATCAGCCGCTCGGCCCTTTTGATCAGCCGGGAACACCGGATGTATCCCGTGTTTTGAACAGAAAAAAAGTTACTGATCACCATGCCATCATTCCAACTGCGGAATTGGAAACTGCAGATTTAAAAGAACTGCGGGATTCAGAACAGGATATTCTGTTCCTGATCTCCATCCATACTCTGGAGGCAATGGACAAGGATCATATTTATCAGGAAACTGTCGTGAAGACAGAATGTCAGGGAGAAGTCTTTACCGCAAAGGGAAAAACGGTGTTACAGCCAGGCTGGAAGATCTATGAGATCTGTTTTAAAAATAAAGAAGGAATCGCGATTGAAGATCCCAGGGAAGAGGAAAAAGAACGGATCCCTAACGTTCAGCAGGGTGATGTTTTCTATCATGTATCTGCAGAAAAAACGGAGCATTTCACTTCACCTCCTAAAAATTATACGGAGGATACTCTTCTTAAAGCAATGGAAACGGCAGGAAATAAAGAGTTTGATGAGAACACAGAAAAGAAAGGACTTGGAACTCCTGCCACAAGAGCAGGGATCATTGAAAAACTGGTCCATTCCCAGTATGCGTTTCGAAAAGGAAAGCAGATCCTTCCTACGGAGGATGGTAAGATTCTGATCGAACTTCTTCCGGACTATTTGAAATCAGCCAGTATGACTGCTGAATGGGAAAACCAGTTATTGGAAATGGAAGACGGAAAGATCCCGCCAGAGAAGTTCCTTGTCGGAATCTGTGAAATGATCATGATGATGCTTAACGGCTGCGATCAGATCAGTGAGGAGGAATCCAGGAAGTTCCAGACGAGGGAAAGCATTGGCACCTGTCCTTTTTGCGGAAGTTTGGTATATGCAGGGAAACGAAATTATTATTGCAGCAACCGGGAATGCAGCTTTGTGCTCTGGAAAGAAACCCGGTATCTGCAGAATATGCGAAAAGTGATTGACAATAATATGGCGGCGGAACTGCTGAAAAATGGAAATACGCACGTCAAAGATCTGTATTCTTCCAAAACGGGAAGATATTTTGAAGCAGATCTGCTTATGAAGGGAGAAGACGGAAAGATTGTCTTCTCTCTTTCTTTTCCAAAGAATAACAAGAAATCAAAGAAAAAATAGGAGGACATAGAGTATGAATTTTGAAGAATTTGTAAACAGAATAAAGGAATCTATCAGGGACTATCTTCCCAGGGAATATGAAAACGCAGAAGTGCTGGTGCAGGAACAGCAAAAACTGAATAATCGATATACCGGGCTTCTGGTGCTGCAGGAAGGGGGAACTATGACTCCAACCGTTAATATGGAGCAGTTATTTGATTATTATAATGCTCATCCGGAAATGAGCATTTATGATGTCATGGAGAAGATTTCAGCCATCATCCAAAGAGATCAGCCTGGCTTAAATATAGGAAGTATCTTGCAGTATGACCTGGCAAAAGAAAAACTGTTTATGCGGGTATCCTCGGCTGAAAAGAATCAGGAGCTTTTACAGAATGTTCCTTATGAATTAAAAGAAGACCTTGCGATCACTTTCCATTTGGCGGTAGATCTTGGTGAAGAGGGACTGGCTTCCACTATGATTACCAACAACATCATGGAGCAGTACGGCATTACGAAAGAACAGCTATATCAGGATGCTCTTGTAAGCAGTCCTAAAGTGCTTCCAGCCACAGTAGAAAACATGGACAAACTGCTTCGACGTATGATGCTGGATGATATGAAAGCATCCGGTATGGGAGCTGAAGAACTGAAAGCAATGGAAGAAGAAATGGATCAGATGATTTCAGCTAACCCCAACCCTATGACGGTTGTTTCAAATGAACAAACCGTAGATGGGGCGTCTGCCCTCTTCTATCCCGGAATGCTGGATCAGATCGGTGAGTCCATGAAGGGAGATTATTTTATTCTTCCTTCTTCAATAAATGAAGTGATCGTTGTTCCGGATGACGGTTCTCTGGACCACAAGGAACTGAAAGAAATGGTCAATGAGATCAACCATACACAGGTTGCACCGGAAGAACGTTTGACAGATGAAGTATATCATTATGATACCAAAGAACGTGTTTTTGAAAAGGCGGACCGTTTCCAGCAGCGGAAGCTGGATCAGGCAATAGACGGTGTAAAAGATGCAGTCAAAGAACGTCTTCAGACGCCAAAACATAAAGCCACAGAAATATCACTGTAATTTAAGGGAAGCATATGGCCTCTCCCGTCACTTTCATTAGTGGCGGGCGGGGCTTTTTTAAGGAGGATAGGAATGAATACAGAACAGAAAAAAGATCCTGCAATTCAGCTGAATCAGGAAGATTCCATGGATATACAGGGAGCAGGAGCATTTACATTATCGTGTCTGAAAGAGGAGCTAGGAAAAATGGAAGGAATAGAATTTGTGATGTTTATACCATTGGGAGGTGAAGCTTATGGCAGATAAACTGAATCAGGTTGCGATCCGCATGATCGAACAGCCGCCCTTATTAAGTAAAGAACCTATGGATAGTCCGGAAGCAGCGATTCGTGTTATTCAGGAATTTCTAAGCGAAATGGACCGAGAACTTTTCTGTATCGTAAATCTGCAGTCGGATTTAAAGCCCATCAACATGAATATCGTTTCTGTGGGGGCGTTGAATCAATCCCTCACACACCCCAGAGAAGTGTTTAAAAGCGCAATCTTATCCAATGCGGCAGGGATACTGATGATCCACAATCATCCGTCCGGGAATCTGGCTCCTTCCAAAGAGGATATTTACATTACGGATCGACTGCGGCAGGCAGGAGAACTCTTAGGAATCCAACTTTTTGATCATATCATTACAGGACGGGAAAAGGAGTATTTTTCTTTCCAGGAACGCCGTACCTTATCCGGAAATTCTCCCCATTTTGTGTCTGATTTGGAGGAATTGCGGATACCCCGTATGGTGGCAGAAACAGATCGCGTCAGGGAGCAGATATCAGGATATGCCTCTGATCCGGTTTCCTCTTCTACCCGTGCACTTCCAATGCCTGGAAAAGATATGGACAGTATTCTGGAATCATTAAAAGCTGGTGTGGAAGAACTTTTTACCAGTGAAAGATATGCGGATTATCTGGAGACAATGGCAAAGTTTCATAATTACTCTTTTAATAATACTCTTCTGATCGCCATGCAGCGTCCGGATGCAACTTTAGTGACAGGATATAAAAACTGGCAGTCTATGGGACGTCAGGTGAAGAAGGGCGAAAAAGGGATCACGATCATTGCACCTGCCCCAGTAAAGAGTAAAAAACAAAGAAAGGTATTGGATCAGGAACATCGACCTGTATTTGATGAACAGGGAAATCCTGTACTGGAGGAGGTTGAGGTAAAGATTCCCAGATTTAAAGCAATCACGGTGTTTGATATTGCACAGACGACAGGTGAACCGATTGAGCTTCTGGCTCCCCAAGAATTACAGGAAGCAGTTAACGACTATGATCTTTTTATGAGAGCAATTACTGAAATCGCCACAGTCCCGATCCGATTCGATGAGATTTCTACAGGAGCAAAGGGATATTATCATAACGTAGATAAGGAAATCGTAATCCAGCAGGGAATGAGTGAAAGCCAGACGATCAAAACGGCAATTCATGAATCTAGTCATGCGAGGCTGCATGATAAGGATCTTATGGAAAGCCGTGGAGAGGAAAAAGACCGCCTGACAAAAGAAGTAGAGGCAGAATCTGTTGCTTATTGTGTCTGCAGTGCATTAGGTCTGGATACATCCGAGTACAGTTTTCCATATATTGCCGGCTGGAGCTCCGGAAAGAATATGAAAGAGCTAAAAGCATCTATGGATGTCATCCGGCAGACAGCGGGTGAGATGATTGATGAGCTGAATGATAAGATATTTGAACTTGTGGAAGAAAAACAGAAAGAAAAGCTTATTCCGGCAATGGAAGCAGCTGGATATCGCTTTGATGAACTGGAAAGTACCAAGGAACAGCTCCGTTTTATACCAGATGGAGTCCATCAGATATCCGGTGTCATGCTTGCTGGGTCCTGGGACGAAGTGCAGGAATGGCTGGATCAGGTTGTCATAGAGGATCCGTTTACTGCGGAACGGATTGAGAGAATTTTACATCCGGAACAGTATGAAAAAACTTCTGAAGAGATGATGTATGACAACGAAGGTGACCGGTTTGCTATTTATCAGATCAAAGAGCATTCGCAATCTGAACCATATCGATTTCTCGGAATGGATGATCTCAAACAGAAAGGGATTTCTGTTATTTCCTCGGATTATGAATGTGTCTACTCAGGACTACTTTTGCATTCCGATGATCTGAATACGCTTTACAGTATGTTTAATGATGATCCACCGGCAGATTTTAAAGCTCATTCTATGTCTGTCAGTGATGTAGTGGTCATGAACCGTAATCATGAATTGCATGCGTACTATGTGGATCGGTTTGGTTTTACCGAACTTCCGTCATTTGTATCGGAAAAACAGATGGAGCTTTTAGATAACTGGAATCCAAAGCCGTTTGATATTCTGGATGACAGCAGCTGTATCAGTTTTTATGCAGCAGAATGTTCAGAATTTCCAGTTTTAGGAGAGGTACATTACGATCTGACATTAACAGAAGCTTTTGAGGCATATGACAGAATTCCTGATAACCGCATGAATGGGATAAAGGAAATCGGGTTCAATCTGAAGGATGGAAGCGACTGGGAAGGTTTATTCCCGCTTGTTACAGGAGAAAAGATCGATAAGGAACTGATCAATTCTATTCCTGGATTCCGTGAAAATAAACTTGTCCAGGAAGCGGTGTCCAGAGCAGAGAAGATTTTAGAGAGAAGACATCAAGAAAAGACACGTTCTGATGCTTCAAAAACAGATATGAAGAAAGAAGAAAAAAAGCAAGCTAAAAAGGAGGATATGTGTTTATGAGATGTATATCGTTGAATCATGATGAGCTGATGATTATAGGGTGTTTTTATGAAGGAAGCAAAGAGGAAACCATTCTGCTGTTAGAAGATACCATGAATGTATTAAAAGAGGTCCGGATGGATGAATCTGATGATGAAATGATACAACTGCTTGAAACAGCTATCGAGAAATTGAAGAAGATGGATGAAGCAACATTTGCTTCTCTTGATCTGCAGAAATATCTCAATGATCTGCAGGAGGATCAGAAAAATGACTGACCAGTATGCAATCTATCGTGTGAATCTGCTGACAGAAGGAAAGAACCTGTGGCAGAAAAGTTTTGAACAGGTACGAAAGGAAAATCTTCCGGTAAGAATTGATCTTTACAGACAGATACATATCAGTTTTTCTGAAAAAGACGAGTCTGTGATGGAAATCTGGAAGAAAACCAGAGGTATTACCGAAGTCAGTGATGTGCTTGTGCTGAACCGTTCCGGAGAAATCTCCTGTTACTATGTGAATGAAGATGCTCCCCGGAGGATCACCGGATTTATTCGGCTTAATCCGTCAGGAACACTGGTTACACTGGATACTAGGGATTATAAGATCGAAGGGTATGAAGGAAACTGGATGGCTGCAGATGATATGATCATTGACGGCAGACAGTTTTTCCTGATGGAACATCAGGAATTCCACCGACAGGCAGCCATGATCGTATTAGATAGTTACGGAAGAAAGGTAGTAGAGGAATGTAAGGAAGGATTTAATCAGGAGGTAAAAGAAAAAATCTATGCTTTTCTCCAATCTCAGGAAAAGAAACGGTATCCGAACAAAGAATTGAAACAGAGGTTAGAGTTTTGGCAGAAATTTTTTGAAAACGGACATTATGAAAGAAGCTGGGAATCCGGAATGGAGGTCAATTATGATGCGATTGACGGGTGTGTGAATCATCAGAAAGATGATCAGGGAAAGGCTTTAAAAGAACCAAAAGATCAGCCAGCCAGACCACGAAAGAAAACTTCTGTGATCCGGAAACTTCATCAGAAACAGATTGCTATCGCAAAGAGATCCGGAAAGCCCATCCCGCGGTATCTGGACCAGGAAATGGAAAGAAAGCGGGGATAGAATATGCGAAGGTTAAAATGTGAAAAAGAAACGATTATTCTGACCAATGAAGATGACGGGTTCTATGATGTGTATACCTTCAATCAGAAATTGCAGAAAAGGTTACGGATTTTTGCTGAGAAGTATCCGGAGGATTGCTGGTTAAAAGAGGCATTGGAGGATGGAAGTGAAACGTATATAATCAAGAAGAAGCGTTTGACATTAAAATTAATTCCACCATATGACGAGAAAAGGAAGTTGGATGCAAAGAAAAAGATGGATTTGATTAATAGCAAGAAGAATCAACAGAATTAATTCTGCGATAAAAATGTACGGTCTAGATCGACAGTTTTCTAATTACCATATGAAAGACGTAGTATGTTATAGGCTCAGAAGAGTAAATGCTCTTCTGGGCCTTTTTTATAGTATTCTTTAAAATTAGTAAATAATGGAATACGAAAATAATAGAAAAAGGAGTTGCAATTAAATGGGCAAAACCGTTTTTGATATGATTGAGGCAGACTGCCAAGGTGTTTTTTGCTTTTTTTGTGCGATTTATTATCTATATGATGTAAAAATAACTCAAAAACAGTATTTTTCAAAGAGGAATCCTTGATGTATCAGCTATTGAAAGATATAATAAAAACAGCCGATTAATTATGTAGATGTTCATTCGAGGTAAGAATATGGAGTTGAGTTATAACAATCTTTGGAAAACGCTTATCGATAAAAAAATGAAAAAAGGTACATTGTGTTGCAAAGCAGAAATTAGTACTAGTACGATGTCAAAAATGAAAAGAAATGAGCCGGTCTCATTGGCAATAATATTGAAAATATGTGAAGCGTTAGATTGTAATATTAATGATGTAGTTACAATTGAGTCTTCTGATCAGAGGGGTGCGTAATGGGAAACTGTAAACTTGTAGATGAACTGAATAGATTAAGGAAGTCCTCAAGTGATTCTATTGATGGAATAGGTGATTTTGATGACTTTAAAAAATACATGCACATTTCAAGAAGTGCTGAAAAAGACTTGATTGAAATATTGCAAAAAATAGAAATTTCTGGTAGAAAAAGTCTTGTTTTGCTTTGTGGTAGTGCGGGTGATGGGAAGTCCCATCTTTTATCGTATTTAAAAAATGATTTAAGACTTTTAGATAACTATGTTGTATACAATGATGCAACCGAAAGTAGCGCACCTTCTAAAACTGCTATTGAAACATTGAATGAAGCATTGCAAGGGTTTTCAGATGAAAATTTAGAGCAACCAGGAGAGAATTTTATATTAGCTATTAATCTTGGCGTTTTAAGTAATTTTGTTGAATCTACTTATGGAGATTCATTCAAGCAGTTACGTGAATATGTTATAAACAGTAATATTTTAACTAACCAATTAAATGAAAAAGGTTATGAAGAGAATAGTGCATTTCAGCATGTGAGTTTTTCCGACTATCATATGTATAATCTTACAGTGCATGGAGTTAAACCAGAGTATTTAGAACATATATTAGAAAAAGTGTTTCGTATGGAGCTTGAGAATCCGTTCTACAATGCTTATATCAATAATTGTAAAGAGTGTCCTCTTTCAAAAAAGTGTCCAGTTAAACATAATTTTGAATTTCTTGCCAATGAAAAAAATAGAAATTATGTTGCAAACGCTCTTGTTGAGGTAACAATAAAGGACAAGGAAATCCTTACTACTCGTGAGGTTTTAAATTATATTTATGATATTGTTGTTGCTCAAAATTTTAACTATAAAAAAATGGCTCAATCTTCAACTAATGAAGTATCATTTTTAAAGGAATATATTAGCGATCTTACCCCCTCGTTAATGTATGAATATACTGATAAATCTGTGCTATTAAATCAGTTACAAAAATACGATCCATTATTAGTACGTTCTGAACAGGCTGATGAGGATGCTATTTCTTACTATGTTTCATCGGATGTATCGAAAGAAGTGGTATCCGTGATTGATAAAGAGACATATTCCAAAGTTTTGTGTCAGTCATCTGCTATTGAAAAAATTAATAGTGACAAAGTTTTAAAAGCACAGCTTTTCAATGTATTGGAGAGATTGAAGAAAATCAAAGGAGATATAATACAGGATAATGCATATACATCATTCTTAAGTATGTTGTATTATTTTAATACAGGAACAACAAAAAAATATGGGGAATTATATGGTCTTGTTGAAGATGCTATTATTCAATGGTGTGGCAATGAAGATCGAGATAATATTTGTTTTGATGATTTACATGAAGGAATTGCATTATATGAGCATATTGAATTCGAACCATATTTAGATATTTCATCAAGCGTGAAGAAGGATGAGGAACTTCAACGTTTCTTACCGTTTATTACTGTGAAATATGAAAACAAAAAAACTGGAGAAATCATACCTTTAGATATCGATTATTCTTTGTACGAATTAATATATAAACTTGCCGCAGGGTATATTCAAACTGCTGAAGATAGAAATAATCACGCTGATTTTATAAGTTTTATTAACAAGATATTAAAAACTGGTTCAGCAGATAAAGAAGTTTCTCTAGTGACTGATGATAACAGAAAAGCAATTATTGAGAAGACAAAATTTGGAGTCTATAAATTTAAGGTGGTGAGATGATGGAATATCAATTTGATTATGCAACGTTTTGCAAAACATTTAATGTAAAAGATGATAAAGCAATTGATTCCTTGCGTCTTACACATACACAAGATATCAATTTTAAATTATTTCCATACAAGGCTAGTGGAAAGGCACAAGCCCCAATTATTACAGAATTAGAAGAGGTTGTTAGTGATTTCTTTAGAAAATCATTAAAATTGGAAACTGAGCCAGTAAAATATGAATCTTTATGTGATGATATTATTGCTGAAATGGATATTTCTGATGAAGATATTGAAATTTTTAAAGAAATGATACACTCCCTATTTTTTGAAGGGGATGATTTTGTAGCAAAAAACTTAGGACTTTATCCATATCAAACGAAAGTGAATAATAAAAGTGCTGATCGACTTGCAGGGTTCTTGCTTGATGTTTTTGGATTGAATGGAAATGATTGCAATATGATTGAAGAGGCTATGAAAAACTATCCGTATAATGTTGTTGAAAAAGTAGTTGTTGATGCAATACAAACTTCAAAAACAGGAACAGCAAGAAATAGCAAGTCATATTTTCCGATTATACTTGACGTACAGGAAAAATTTAAAAATGATTTTCATTTCATGTTAAACACTGGAATGACTTCATTAGATGATTTATCTAATCTTTTAGCGGTGTATTATTTTTACTATATGTCGCAAGCGTGTGTGACACTGGATAATTTTGGATCCGGAAAAAGAAACTCTCCCGTACAGTTATATTATGCATTGGATTGGGAAAAAGTAAGTAAAAATAGGAAATGCTGTGTTGAAGGTTGGGAAAGAATTCAGGCAAGTGCTAATCATATGTTTAGCCATGCACTGACATTAGAAATATTAAATCAACATACACTCTCAGATGTGATGTTGGATTATATTTCATTACAAGAATATATTACAGAACATCCGGATCAGGATGAGGCTATCGCAAGTCAAATCGAAGAGGGTGAAAAGGCGTATACATCTTGTGTAGGAGATTACAAAAAATTTGAACAAATTCCATATGCTTCGGGCGGAACAAAAACTGATATTGCTATCCGTCATTTATACAGATGTGTAGAAGAACAATTTCTGAATACGGATCGAAAAAGAGCAAATCAATTTTACAACGAGAAATTTACGGAGTTTTGTAAAACAAGGTGGGTAAAAAACAGAAGAAAATCTGGATTAGTTTTGAATCTTACAGAGAGAGATATCATTTTTTTGACAAAAATCTCTGTTAAAGATAAAGATAAAATTCGTCTGATTGATTTGTACAGGGAGTATGAATACAGAGGTATTTTTCTTGATAACACATCAAAAGAGTATCTACAAGAGTTTTTTACGAAATTAAACCTTATTGACAAAAAGAGTGATAGTGGAGATGCACAGTATGTTAAAAGAATTTTATGATTTTATTGCAAAGAGAATAAACCGCTATTTCTTAGAACTATCAGCCGAAGGATCATTGCGAAAAGGGGAAAGTTTTTGCCTTAAATTAGATGATTCTGATACTGTTGAAAAGGTGTCTGACGCAATAAAAGAATTAGCAACAAGAGAAAATAATTGCGGAGAATATGAATATCAATGTATGGATGGTTCTATATATAGAACTTTTACATTACAGGTTATTGATAATGAGATAATAATTGCGGCACAAATCAACAATATGACAAATGATTTTCTTTGTGCAACTCTGCGAAACGCAGCAAATGTTGCGGGAAAACCACTTTTGATGATTTCTTCAAATCCTATTGATAGTGCTAAAAGTGGTTCTATAGATATGGCGGCAAATGGCATGCCGTTCTATGCGGATAATTTGATGACAGAGATAAGAAAAATGGCTGAAGAAAGCACTCAGTTATCAACTCTTGAAAAAAGGATTCTTGACTTTGAATTAAAAAGAAGAGATAGTGATGTTTTTAGCGACAAGGCTTCTTTGTACGAATACAGAGATTTGCTTTCAATTATGAGTAGTGGAAGTATTGAGAAAGAAAATTATCCTGGATTTAGACTTTTTCCAGTAGACGGGAAAAAGGATTATCAGAATGAAGGAAAGACTCAAATTGATAAGAACATCAAAGAAAATCATGAGCTTTTCGAAAAGATTGATCGAAGCATTCGTTTTGGAAATGTAGAGGCTGATTTGGCAGAAGATTTTGAAGAAGGTTTTTTGATGCGAATAGAAAAAAGTCGCAAAGATGATCCTGAAAATTGGAGCATTCTTTTTACCTACGCTGAAATGATTGCTGCTATGGAAAAGAAACAGGCAAAAAAAGACAATCCTCTTAATATTGAGCTAAAGGATATTTCGGTTTATGGTGATATACCATTAAATGCACTCCCGATTGATGAAAAGGTTCTAGTTCGAAATGAAGGTTCTATGAAAACCAAAAAAAGAACTAGAAGTATGATAGTTTTCAACGTAGATAAGTATCCAGAAATTCATATGCAAATAGAGTGTAATGCTCGAATTATGAATAATGATATTTCATCGGATGATGCTTCATATGTCCGTGATGGTAAAAGCTTAGTCTTTTGTTTTACAAGAGAGGGTATTTCGTTTCATAAGATAGAGATTAAGGATGCTGTAAATAACATTACATATGTATTCAAAGTATGCATTATTGATATTTCCCTTGAGTACTTAAGTGGTATTAAACGAAATTTTGTTATTGATTATAAAAAGACAAAAAAGAACTGTAAGGTAAAATTAATCGGTATTGGAACAGACCTTGTATTTAATTCTAATGGTGTTACCAATGTTTCTGAAAAACTAAATGATAATGCGCAGTATAAATGCAAATATGATGAACGGTTACATTTATATACAACAGAAGAAGAACTATCTGATTTTGGAAGCGGAATTTATATTGAAATTAATTTTTCTGGTATCGTACTTCCTCTTATACTCTTCCCGGATGAAGCAAAAAGCGTTGAAATGATTGGACGAAAAATTCTTCGAGAAAAGTTTTCTGTTAAGAAAAGTTTTGAAATTGAAGATGATGGAGATCATTTCTATAGTGGGTCTCAAGAATATCATGTTAAGACAAATTTATTAAAGGAATTACGAATCGAAAAAAGAATTATACATGAAAGAATTCTCCATGGAAAATGTAAACAAATACATGGAACTGATGATATGGAAATAGATGCTGAAGAATTGGTGTTACCTCTTTCATTAAAACAGGCATATTATGATTTGTTACAATCTTATAAAGAAAATAATACTATTCCTACTTTGGCATATATGTCTGGAGAGTTAAAAGCAGCCGTAGAAAACTTCTTGAAGGAATTTAATTTGCTGTATGAATCACTCGAAGAAGGTAGTTATTTGAGTGAAGAGCAAGAAAATGGTCTATTATTGGGAACACTTTTTGTAGGAAGAAATGATGATGAATGGTTGTTTACACCATTTCATCCGTTAAATCTTGCTTACCAGTTACAATTATGCATGGAAACGGAATTTGAGAATGCTACAGATATTGTAATTGATCGCCTTAATTCCATCTATCTGTTGCCTTATACAAAACACAACAAGAAAATATATAAGGTATCAGATCAAATGTACTCTATGGAATGGAAATACTATGCTCCGGTAGAGAATAGAAAATATCGTGGTAGCAGAAGGTATGTTCCTAAGTTAATCGAAGAGAAAATTACGGAATTCATTTCGCATTTCAAGTATATTTTCTCTGATATTAATAACAAAACAATACGTGTCAATCTCATAAATATGGGAGACTGTAGCGATGTATTTAATGGCATTGCACAGTATTTTATTCACGCAATCGGAAAAACTCCAGATGTTGATCAGCTCATGAAGTTCGAGTTGCACATATATTCTGAGGGAAGAAAGTCAAATGTATTCGAGAATATAAAAGAATATTCTCGATTAAAGGCTTATTTAACAGCTTCCAAGCTCTCTTTTGCTAATGGTGTGGCTATGAATAGTTTAGAAGGTGTTCTCTCTAAAAATATCGAATGTTATTTCCATAAAGATATTGGAAAGCAATACGAGTATGCTCATATTTCATTTTATGAAATGGAATCTGAAATCACATCAGAATCTGCAACGATGGATCAAATTGAAACAGGAATTTCCTTGGGAGGCATTGTTTCTGGGGTTCCATCTAGTAAGTATGGACAAAAGTATAGAACTGGATTCGGTATAAAATATGCAAAAAAGACACCTGTGATAGAACTTGCTGCAAAATATAATTCACTTGTGCAAGTGGGAAATACTGGAAATCCTTATCATTCTGGAACGAGTATTTCTACTCAGATAGATAAATTGGCTGAAGAGAAAATGGAGTATATATATAATGCATCCAACTGGGTTGTTTTTGTTGATCCTAAGGTAGATCTTGATTTTTTTAGTGAAAAAGAAGCCAATAGTGACTTGTTAATAATCCATTATAGTGATCAATATACTTCAAGTAGTGGGTATGATGCTATTACGGTAACGCATAAGTCAAAGCAGTATTCTAAAGTTATTCAGGAATATCTAAAAGAAAAAGGAGTTTGTGCAGAATTAGAAGATGTTGCAAAAATAATAAATTTATTCAATGCAATAAATGGTGATTGGCTACTACGTTTGGTATCATCCAAAAAGGTGATTGGTGCAAATAAGGACTCTACATTTTCACGTGAAAAAATTAGTATTGTTGCAGCAATCAAATTTATGCTTGCCTTTTTAAAACATCCGGACATTGTTTGGGTTCCAATATCTTTGGAAGAAATGTTGCGTGTTTCCGGAGGAGCTGGATTATCTAGCACTGATGGAATATTGTCTCACAAGAATCTTGGATTTGACAAGGGACCAACAAGTGATGATTTGCTTTTTATTGGTTTAAATCATGTATCTAATCAAGTAAAGATTTATTTGTATCCGACTGAAGTTAAGACAGGGATAAATGCTAATGATGTTATTAAAAAGGCTTTTCAACAGGTATCAGCTACTGCAACAGGTCTGCAAGAAGCAATGAATCCAGAAGAAGATATAGCTAATACTATTATGTATAAGGTTAATAGAAATTTTCTAATGCAACTTTTAGTAACAAGTTGCAAAAAAATGAAAGTGTATCATGTTGACGATTCTCAGAATTGGGAAATGATTCTGGATAAATTCAGATTAGCTATTTTAAATGAGGAGTATACTATTTCCACGGATATTCAAGAAATATTAGGACGTGGTTCTGTCTTGTCTTTCCGGCAATCATTGGCTTCAAGAAAAACATCTTTTAAAGAGGACACGATTAACTTTATTGAGATGCCGGAAAAAGATGAGTTTGACCTTATTTTGAGTAGCGTTGACGAAATACATGCAGACATTCAAAATACAAGAAATAATGATCTTCTATTATTTGAAGAATGTAAAGTCGAGAACTTAACTGGAGACATCACCGAAATAGCTTCTACGGAATTCGAAGAATCAGAAGAGGTGAATGAAGCTGACTCAGATGATAATGACAATAATCAGAAAAATCATGTCCAAATTGATTCGGAAGATACTGTGAATAATCAGAAAACTGTCGAAAATAGTGATACGGCAGAGATAAAATCTGAGGGAATGAAGATTTTGTTTGGCTTAAATCAACAAGATGGTTCGGATATAATCTGGGAACCAAATAATACCGATATTTTATTTCATACCAATACTGGTATTATTGGGACTATGGGAACTGGTAAAACACAGTTTACGAAGTCCTTGATTACTCAGTTGTATTTGCAACGTAAGAATAATATTGGTGAAGAAAATTTGGGAATATTAATCTTTGATTATAAGGGTGATTACAATGAGAGTAAGCGTGACTTCGTAGATGCGACAAATGCAACCATTCTGAAACCATACCAATTGCCTTTTAATCCTTTAGCTTTGACAAAGTCAAAAGTATTCAAGCCTCTGTTACCAATACATACAGCTAATGCTTTTAAAGATACTATTTCGAAAGTATATGGATTAGGGCCAAAACAACAAGATACATTATTTCAGTGTATTATTGAAACTTATGGTATGTGTGGAATACAAGCTGCTAATCCTTTAAGTTGGGATAATGAAGCTCCAACTTTTGAACAGGTATATCAAAGATACGCTAATGATGAAGAGATAAAAAAGAACGATTCTCTTGCAGCGGCTATGAATAAACTGCATCAATTTCAAGTGTTTGAAAATAATCCTAATCAAACAAAACCTTTATTTGAAATATTAAATGGAGTAGTGGTAATTGATTTATCAGGATATGATTCGGATATACAAAGCTTAATTGTTGCTATCACAATGGATTTATTCTATGTTCAGATGCAAGCGGCTGGTTCGAGTAAGTTAGACGGAAAATATAGACAGTTAACAAAACTCATATTAGTTGATGAGGCAGACAATTTTATGTGTGAAGGATTTTCATCGTTAAAGAAAATACTAAAAGAAGGTCGTGAATTTGGTGTAGGTACAATTCTATCCACTCAGTTCTTAAAACACTTTGGATCTGGTGATGATGATTATTCTAAATATATTTTGACATGGATCGTTCATAATGTAGCTGATTTAAAAACTAGCGATGTAGATTTCGTTTTTAAAACAGAGAGTAAAAGTACTGAAAGCCAGAGGCTATTTAATGATATTAAACAATTAGAAAAACATCATAGTAT
>ERZ1036412.547-NODE-547-length-24297-cov-54.280257_pt1 | contig 24297 bp, 23 predicted proteins | sample MGYA00514218_ERZ1036412 | MGnify/ENA primary metagenome ERZ1036412 (study PRJEB33795, sample SAMN09464944) | human gut metagenome | host: Homo sapiens | place: USA: Stanford, California | collected 2016-11 | study: EMG produced TPA metagenomics assembly of the... | reverse complement strand
TCTCACGCGTTAAGTGCGGGGGGCGGACCTTGTCGAGGCCACTCAGTGCTACCGTGTGTGGGAAATACGATATGCCTTCAATACACTTTTTATAAAAAATTGTGGAGGATTTGATATCGGCCTGCAGTAAACACGCAGTGGCCGCGACAGGGCCCTCTCATTTAAGGTTGGAGACAATCAGCGGCCGGAACGGAGCATGTCCGGTGTCGAAAACCTCTGCCTGAGTGTTCCGTCCCCGGTGAAAACTGACCCGGGGAAGTAGGCGGAATCAATTGCGTAGGGGACATGGGAGTCCGCCGGTGCTTAGCGAGGTTCCTCACGAGCTTAGCACTGATGCGCACTCCAAAGAGTGCAAACGGTCCCCGCAGCAATTCATTCCGGCCGGATTCCCCCCTCACGACAACCTTCAACCGGGGACGGAAGACTCAGACAAACTCCCCCACCACACCGGACATGGTCCGTTCCGGACGCGTCCTCCCAACCTCAGTTAAATACTGAAACTACACCATACCACACCAAATTGAGCGGAATTAAAACCGGTGATATTCTTCCGGCCTTAATTCCGCTCAATCTATTATTTACCTCGTTCCCTCTGATGTCAACTGAGATAATTGCGCATATTTTTCAGCGCGCTTTTTTCAAGGCGGCTGACCTGGGCCTGGCTGATATGGATTTCTTCCGCCACTTCGGTCTGTGTTTTGCCTTCAAAAAAACGCATGTCTATGATATGGCGTTCCCGCTCCGGGAGCCGCTTCATGGCTTCATTCAGTGAAATATCCTCGATCCAGTGCTCCTCAGAACATTTCTTATCGCTAAGCTGATCCATGACATAGAGAGGATCGCCGCCGTCTGTATAGACCGGCTCATAAAGACTTACCGGACTTTGAATGGCATCAAGCGCATAGGTAATGCTCTCTTTGCTGACTCCGATCTCATCAGCGATTTCGCAGATGGTCGGCTCCTTTAAGTTCCGCTTCATCAGTCCTTCACGGGCGTAGATGGCCTTGTAGGCAGTATCGCGCAGGGAACGGCTGACACGTATTGAATTATTATCTCTCAGATAACGCTTTACTTCACCAAGGATCATTGGAACCGCATAGGTGGAGAAGCGCACATTCTGTGTTATATCAAAATTATCTATCGCTTTAATCAGCCCGATGCATCCAATCTGGAAAAGATCGTCAACATTTTCGCTGCTGTTTGAAAAACGCTGGATGACGCTTAAGACAAGACGCAAATTTCCTTTAATGTATTGCTCCCTGGCATCCATATCGCCATCAAGAATCCGTTTAAACAACTCTTCCTTCTCATCATTGCTGAGAAGAGGCAGTTTGGAAGTGTTGACTCCGCAGATTTCTACTTTGTAAACAGGCATGTACTTTACCTCCGCATCTTTCATTGATTGGCGGTGAAATGAATTTGAGGCATGCATGTCACCGCGTTCTTATAAATGAATGATGTACGAATTTGAACCGATTTATACGGCCGGAGGAATGAAAAAATTTTCCTTTTCAGAGAGTTGATTGATTGTTGGCTGCGTCTGTGTTAGAATAGTAAAATAGCCGTATCAGTTCATGCTGTCTGAACTGTTACAAATTGATGGCAGTACGAGTAACCGATGATACATACAGACGGAGGAATAGAATGAAAACCATTAATGAATTAATAAAATCCTATTTAGAGAATGAAGATAAAACGGTTTTTGGGGAAATCCTGGATGTGATACGCACGGGTGACAGCCTGTTTGCAGTTGCAGCCAGAGTAACAAATAACTTTTTTATGGGAGCGGAGAACGCCAAGCCGGCCGCTTATATTTTTTCCAGCAAGGCGTTTGCCGATGAATTTGTGAAGGAATTAAAGTGGGAAGGATATGAGGTTAAGAGTCTGGAGATCAGAGCGGCTCAGAGGATCGGCTTCTTTAATGATTTATACCGCAGCGGCTTTGAAGCCATTGTGGTTGATAAGGGACAGGAATCACTTACCATGTCGCTGTTCAGCATTGTGGAGAAACCGGAGGACAACGGCGATATTATCGTGAATCCGTCTCTGATGCGTGCGGCGGCCCAGTTCTACCAGGAGCTTTCCAGAAAAAGGGCGGTGAAACCGATGCAGGACATGATGTGTTCCGAGATATATCATGCAAAGTTTCTGCTTCCGTCCGAAAGCCGGAATGAGCGAGCTTACCCAATTATTACAGATAATAAGGGAATGAAGTTTTATCCGGTATTCACCGATCATATTGAGTTTGGTAAATTTGATAAGAAACAGAAATACCAGACAGAACTTGTGAAGTTCCGCGATCTGAAAAAACTGGTGCGCAAAGTGGACGGAATCGTTGTCAATCCCTTCGGCTTCGGACTCAGGCTGGACAGAGAAAAGATTGACAATATCGAGAAAGAATGCTCTACATTAAAAGTAGTAAAATAATAGGGTAATATAGAAGAGAGGCCCGGACCAGGATAAGTAAATTATAACTGAGAACAGCAAGGGGGAATTCTGCCCCGGTATTTTCCCGATGTATTCCGGGAAGACGCCGGGAGGGGAATTTCCCTGTTTTATTACCGCAGTTTCATTACCTCAGTTTTTTTTACGGTAAATATTTGAAGAGATGGTAAAGGATGCCTCGTTATAAATAATATCAATCAAAGGAGGAATAGAGGAATGAAAAAGACAGTTCTATCGCTGGCGCTTATCTGCCTTGGTTTAGCCATGACTGCCTGCGGCGGGAAAGCGCGTGCGGCATCCGAAAGCGGGACAGAACAGGAAAGTGCCGTCCGACCGGTAATAAATGCACAGTCCAGTATATTTAACACGATTAAAGATGACATAGGGGATGTGATATCCGTCGATTTTGATGCTTACCTGAAGGAGACGGAGGCGGCTTTTATGTTCCTGGAGGTATCGGAGGATACGACGGTAACGATGCGGTATACGTACAGCACCGCCCATCAGGATGGCGTAAAGCTCGGTTACTACCATGAGGGCTCCAAAGACAAGACATCGGAGGAACTGACAGCGGCTACGGAGGAGGCGTACAATATTTTCTGGACAGAAGAAAAATTGACATTAAAAAAGGGTATGAACGTTCTGTTTGTTTCAGGAGAAGATAAAACAGTTAAAATGCATGTCGAAATAGAGGGGCTTGAACCGGATATAACGGTCTATGCAGGGGCTTTTCCCAAAAATGAAGGGCAGAAGTCCGATAAGAATGAAATTTAATTTATGCGCCTTCGTCAGAGTGCGCAATTTTCCATAAGGCTTCCGGTGACTGTATCTGGTAGCCTTTTTCTGTTTTTTCGAGGAAGCCCTTCATGGAAGTAATGGCAGCAAGTTCAACATAGAACATCCGGAAACGTTATGTGAACTTTAAAAGTGCCTAGAGCGCAGACAGTATCAGAGGCTAATAGCCTCAGAGCAAACCCCTATTAATTATTTATTTTTCTCATACAGAGCGAGCAGCCCTTTGAGCAGCAGAGCGCCGTCATAAATGATGTTATGGCTGCAGAGCGGCAGCACCGCCTTTGCAATGCCTCCTGTGGCAATTACGGTCGCCGGTCCGCCAAGCTCCTCTTCAATTCTGGACAGCATTCCGTCTATCATCGCGGCATTTCCGAAAATAACGCCGCTTCTCATGCAATCCACCGTATTTTTTCCTATTACCTTCTTCGGCGTGTCAAGGCTGATACGCGGAAGCTGGGCCGTGTTGGAACTCATGCTGTCTAGGGATACGCGCAGACCCGGAAGAATGGCGCCGCCGATATAACGGCTGTTTTTGTCAATGACCGACATGGTCGTGGCAGTTCCCATTTCGATGATAATGATGGGCGGTTCGTGTTCGCCAAGGGCGCCGATGGAATTGACGATCATGTCACTGCCGACCGACTTTGGATTGTCCATCAGGATGTTCAGCCCTGTCTTCATACCGGAACCGACCAGCTTCGGATAGATTCCGGTAATCTTTCTGACGGCGGATATTAGTGTGCGGTTTAACGGAGGAACCACAGAAGATATGATGCCTCCTTCAATCTCTTTTGGTTCAATCTGATAGATTTCCAGAATACTTTTCAGTGTGATGGCATATTCCAGATTCGTTTTGCCAATAGTAGTTGTAATGCGCTCTACAAAATACGTTTTTTTATTGTCGATCGCCCCAATAAAGATATTTGTGTTGCCGATATCGATAGCCAGAATCATGCAAAAAACTCCTTCGTCTTATTTAAATAACCCGGTAAAATGAATTAATCCATACTATATATGCAACTACTGAAAGTATACAATATTTTAAATGGAAAAACAATCATGCAAACAGGGGAATCGGAGCGAATCTTTCCGAATGATTACTGTTCAAGCCCAAAATCGGCGTTCCGCGGACAATAACACGCTTCGCGATGCACAGAAACGGAAAAGATGCCGTTTCACCCCGTCCGCCGCCGCCCTCAACTGAACGGCTGAACTTCTGCTTTACCGTTCGCTGGGCGCGGTGTACAATGGTGGTAATTTACAGAACCCGGTGAGACCGGGGCCTAAGAGCAGGAGTGTGGAAGATGGTCTTAAAAAAATATCTGATCAGGACGGGAGGTAACGGCGCCGGAATCCGGATTAAGGAGGTTCCGGCCGGAGAAGCGGCAGGTAAAGGCAAAGAGGGAAGCTGCAAAAAGCGCAGCGGCGAGGCCCTTTTAACCTGCTTTTTGAAAGATAATACGGACGGAAAGCCGGATGCACGCAGGAAAGCAGTCATTATCTGCCCGGGAGGCGGTTATGAGTTTTGTTCCACCCGTGAAGGGGAGCCGGCGGCATTTCAGTTTCTGGCGATGGACTGCCAGGCATTTGTACTTCATTACAGTACGTCGCCCAGCATTTTCCCGGAGGCCCTCTGTGAGCTGGCCACTGCCGTATCGCTGATACGCAGAAATGCGGAGCAATGGCATGTCGATCCGGAGGGGATTGTTCTGTGCGGTTTTTCGGCAGGCGGCCATCTGGCGGCATCCCTGGGAATTTTCTGGGACAGCGATTTTCTTTTGATGAAGACGGGCCTTAGTAAGGAAGATATACGCCCGGCGGGACTGATTCTTGCCTATCCGGTCATCTCGTCCGGGGAATATGGGCACAGCGGATCCTTTGACAACCTGACAGGCTGCGGGACTGCGGCCGTTGACAGGCAGTTCCTGTCTCTTGAAAAGCAGGTTGGAAAACAGGTTCCTCCCGTTTTTATATGGCATACGGACATGGACAAAACAGTGCCGGTGGAGAACACCCTTCTATTTGCCTGGGCGCTTAAAAAAGCCGGGATCAGCCTGGAACTCCATATTTTCCCAGAAGGCAGGCACGGCCTGGCGCTTGCAGCGCAGGAGACGGATAAGACGGCGGATGACGGCAGGGGCAGCTACATTGTTCCGTGCTGCCAGATTTGGCCGGAGCTGGCGCGAAAGTGGCTTGGAACATTTTAATAATTTAATGCCCGTTTATTCTAGACAATTTGGGAGATAAGAATAGCTCCTAACATTAATGGGAGATTAAAAGTTATAAATGACGGAACACAGGTGTCCCATATGTGGTCATGCTGACCGTCGGCGTTTAAGCCGCATGTTGGTCCCAAAGTTGCATCGGAGGCAGGGGAGCCGGCATCTCCTAGAGCAGCGGCTGCGGAAATTAAAACGATGGTGGCTGTTGGGGAAAATCCCAGCTGCTGACAAAGAGGGACATATAGTACGGCAATAATGGGAATTGTACCAAATGAAGTTCCAATTCCCATTGTGACAATGAGGCCGATCAAAGTAATGACGGATGCAGAAATCAACCGGTTTCCGGACATTAAAGTGACTGCGCCCGCAACTAGAGTATCAACACCTCCAGTAGCCCGCATGACCTGGCCGAATCCACCGGCCACCAACATTATAAATGCAATATTGCCCATCATATGAAGACCGTCGGTAAAACGTGATTCAATGTCGTTCCATTTAACTGCGGACAGAAGGAACATGACCAGAAGACCTGAAAGAGCAGCGATCGTGAGAGATTGGGTGATTACCTCTACAATGGCAGTTACAAGGATCGCCAGAATCGCAATAAGATGACGTTTTTCCAGCCTGGTAGAACGTACCTCGTTGTAAGCTGCCAGATCAATTGTAAGATCTTTATATTCTTTGGGCTTTTTATAGCGGAACCAGATGTAAATCATTCCCGGAATGAAACAGAGCATTAAAGCCCAGTTGATTTTAATGACATCTCCAGTCACGACATTCATCCCGTTGGCGGTCATATTGTCGGCGACGATATTCATGAAAATCAGTCCGTAGCCTATGGGAATTCCCACATATGGCATCATTCCGAAAATCAGTGCGCCGGCTATAAGACGCCGATCCATCTTCATTTCATTCATCATACTTAGAAGCGGTGGAATTAAAATAGGAATAAAGGCTGTATGAATTGGAATAATGGTCTGTGAAATTACTGCGATTATTATGATAATGAGAACCAGAGTCAATTTATTTCCTTTTACTGCCTGCGCAATTTTCTTAGAGAAGACGGCAGTAATACCGGTATAAGAAAGGCAGGAAGCGAAAGTTCCTAGTAGAATATAGGCCATTGCAGCTTCGGCATTGGCGCTGAAGCCGCCAAGCATAATGGAAGTGATGTCGGTTATGGGGATTCCCGCAATAAGACCGCCGGCCATGCAGGCAATTATTAGGGAGAACATTACATTAAGCTTTAAAAGGCAGAGAACACATAAAAGAATAACTGACAGAATAACCGGATTTAATAAAAGGTTCATGAATATCTCCTTTCTTATGTGAAACAGACATAATTAAAGAAAAATCCTGCCGATTTCGTCATCGCTGTACAAAGTACCGGAGAAAAGGCAGGATTTATGGCAAAACAAAATCTATTTTGCAGTCAGTTGATAACCGAGAAATCCAGCAAGCTGTTCTACGTCGTCGAGATCTTTTCTCTGAAGATTTTTTCCGAGTTCCCATGGGAGGACGGTGTAAAACCAGCTATTAATTCTATTCACATAGCAGAACCATGACCATAAAAGATCCCGTAAATCCTCTTTGGTTTCGATTGTATCGTAGGATTCCACAATCTTATCATGGAAGTAAGGGAATTTCGGAAGATTCATCCATGGAGCAGGGCATCCCGGTTCAAAAGTGTCACCCATCAGGTGGGCCATAGGACCATTCAGATAAATGAACAATTGCTTGCATACATCCAGGGAAAAAGAAGCGTCACCGAGAACACAGTACATAGTCGGTTCAATTGTCCACCAGCCCATCGCCTGTGTATCTGCATTCAGGAAAAACAGATTCCCTAAAACCTGATCATTCGTTCCGGCACCACTTGGAAAAATGCAAAGCTTGCTCATTGTTACTTCAGGTGGTTCCTTCAGCCATATTTTTTCAGCCTCATCGTGAATTTCCCTTTTCAAAGTTTTCCAATTAATCGACATTATGCTGCCCCCTCTCTGCTGAAAATAACGGTTGCCAGTTCATGATATAAATAGGTGTGGTTCCAGCAATCCATGCCGCCGCGGTGAAATTCATCTAGATACTGCGGCTCTACTTTTGCCATAACCGGCCCCATGCCGGGGAGCGGTTCTGAGCAGGGGCCGTATGCCATTGCAAAATACCAACCTGTCCAAAGAATTTCTCCATTTTGCATCTGGCAGAGATAGGGAACATCGTCTCCGCCAAGAGGGTTGGACTGATCGCCTACATATTTTGGAACATGATAGGGCGGGATAGGGCGGCATTGAACAAAGTCACCAGTAGAAAGTGTATTATGTGCCTCACATTCTAAAGGCTTGACAATTCTCTCCCATAGTTCGTCTGCCAGTTCAGGATATTTGTCTTCCAAAATGGTTGCATAGACTGTAATCCGAGCTTTTGGAAACTCAATTTTTATTTTTCTCATTTCAATTCCTCCTGTCATTCTTGACCTATAGTCCAGAAGTTGCGCACCCAACTGGTATCTATCAGTGATAATTGAATTATAGCAGTGATGTTTAATTTGAAATATCAAAAAAATGACAATAAAACTGAATAAAAGTTAAAAAAGTGGCGAGTGTGATGTTGAAAATAGAGAAAACTGACTTGTGATCAATTATAGTATTTGCTATAATTAAAGATAAAAATTTTGTTGCAGGCGGAATACAGTGGCAGAAATTATTGATGGTGGTGGGAGGTCTGATTTATATGGATTATGACACAACGGATTTTAGAATACTTACACTTCTTCAAAAAAATGCAAGAATAAAGGTCAGTACTATTGCCAGAGATGTACACCTGAGTATAACGGCAGTAAACAGAAGGATTGAAAAAATGGAGGACTATGGGATTATCAGGGGCTATCGGACCTTGATCGATTCGGAGAAGGCCGGTATATTCGTTCATGGTTTTATAATCGGTGGTGTATACAGCATTAAGCTTAGTAAGTTTTATACATATATTGAAAAAATCCCCCAAATTACCCGGTGTGAAACGATAATCAGCGGCGGAAAAGAGATATTGCTGGAATTCTACTTTCGCGATTTGGACCAACTGATGATATTCTATAAAAGCGATATCAGAAAATACCTTGATTCGATGACGGTATATTTAGTAAAAGGAGTTCCAGGTAAAGACAGCATAATTCCGCTGAAATTGGAAACGATGGAGTAATATTATGAATGCTGTTATTATATGCATCCCTAACAAAAGACGGTAGTGATGCAGAAATACAGGTTAATTCCGTTAACAAGTGTCAAGACTTTTTGTTGACTTTCCTTATATTTCATAATAGAATAAAGTGGACATCTTATACAGATGTCTATTTTTTCGATGGCAAAATAAATTGAATTATTGTTTTTGGAGGAAAAACTCTTGGAGAATATAACAGAACAGATAAAAAAACGGCGTACCTTCGCCATCATTTCCCACCCCGATGCAGGTAAGACGACGCTGACCGAGAAGTTCCTTCTTTACGGAGGGGCGATCAACCTTGCAGGTACGGTCAAGGGGAGAAAAGCGGCCAAGCATGCCGTTTCCGACTGGATGGAGATCGAGAAGGAGAGGGGAATTTCAGTCACCTCGTCGGTACTGCAGTTTAATTATGACGGATACTGCATCAATATCCTGGACACACCGGGACATCAGGACTTCTCGGAGGATACGTACCGAACCCTGATGGCTGCCGATTCCGCCGTTATGGTAATCGATGCGTCTAAGGGTGTCGAGGCGCAGACGATCAAGCTGTTTAAAGTCTGCCTTCTGCGCAATATCCCGATTTTTACGTTTATTAACAAGATGGACCGCGAGGCCAGGGATCCGTTTGAGCTGATGGATGAGATAGAGAGCGTTCTGGGAATAAAAACGTGTCCGGTCAACTGGCCGATTGGCTGCGGAAAGAATTTTAAAGGCGTCTATGACAGAAATGCGAAAAATATCACTACCTTTACAGCAGCCATGGGAGGTCAGAAGGAAGTGGCTGCCCGGGAGTTTGGAATTGAGAGCGAAGATGTGGACAGCATAATCGGACCGGATTACCACCAGCAGCTGCTGGAAGATATCGAACTGCTGGACGGTGCAAGTGATGAATTCGACATGGAGCTGGTAAGCCAGGGCAAGCTTTCGCCTGCTTTCTTCGGTTCCGCCCTTACGAATTTCGGTGTGGAGACATTCCTGACGCATTTTCTTCAGATGACGACGTCACCGCTTCCGAGAAAGACGACGACCGGTATTGTAGATCCGTTTGACAATAATTTCAGCGCCTTTGTATTTAAAATCCAGGCTAATATGAACAAAGCGCACCGTGACCGTATTGCATTCATGAGGATCTGTTCCGGAAAGTTCCAGGCCGGAATGGAGGTAAACCATGTGCAGGGCGGCCGCAAGATTCGTCTGTCCCAGCCGCAGCAGATGATGGCCCAGGACAGGAAGATTGTGGAGGAGGCGTATGCCGGAGATATTATCGGCGTATTTGATCCCGGAATTTTCTCCATCGGAGACACGCTCTGTACAGGGGCAGATAAAGTCGAGTTTGAGGGCATCCCAACCTTCGCGCCGGAGCATTTTGCCAGGGTGCGCCAGATGGATACGATGAAGAGAAAACAATTTATCAAAGGCATCAGCCAGATTGCCCAGGAGGGAGCTATCCAGATATTCCAGGAATTTAATACCGGAATGGAAGAGATAATCGTGGGCGTGGTGGGTGTGCTTCAGTTTGAGGTTCTCACCTACAGGCTGGAGAATGAATATAACGTAAAGGTAAGGCTGGATAAACTGCCCTATGAGTATATCCGCTGGATTGAAAACAAGGATGAGCTGGATGTGGCAAAGATTCAGGGTACATCCGATATGAAGAGGATTAAAGATCTCAGAGATAATCCGCTGCTGCTGTTTATTAACAGCTGGAGCGTCGGAATGGTCCTGGATCGCAATCCGGGTCTTAAGCTGAGCGAATTCGGCCGCAATAATTAAAACCCCGATTACACAGCTTTAGACTTGACTTTTTCTGAAAAAAATTTCGCAGGAGGTAAGAAGATGAGTAAGATTGATGTTGTACGTGCAGCGATGGTAGAGGCTATGAAGGCAAAGGACAAGGCGAGAAAAGATTCACTTTCCATGCTTCTTTCCGCTCTCAAGAATGCTGAGATAGATAAGCGGGAGCCTCTGACGGAAGAAGAAGCCGATGCGGTGGTGAAAAAAGAAATCAAACAGACCAGGGAGACATACGAGCTGGCTCCGGCGGACAGGGACGATATCCGTGCGGAGGCAGAAGCTCGCCTGGCTGTTTATAAGGATTTTGCACCGGAAGACATGAGCGGGGAACAGATTGCCCAGGTGATAAAGGAGGTTCTCTCCGAACTTGGCATTGAAAAGCCGGCTCCATCGGACAAAGGAAAAATCATGAAAGTCCTGATGCCGAAGGTAAAGGGCAAGGCCGACGGCAAAGTTGTGAATCAGGTTCTGGCAGAATTGCTGAAATAGCGGAAAGGACAGACAATGTACAAGAAGCATATCGAAGAATATATTGACGCCCACAGACAGGAAATGATTGATGATATCAGTCTCCTGTGCAGAATTAACAGCGAGAAAACAGCTTATCAGGAGGGAAAACCTTATGGCGAGGGAGCCAGCAGGGCACTCGCCCTGGCGCTGTCCATGGCCGAGAAATATGGATTTTCCATTAATAATTACGACAATTATGTAGGAACAGCCGATCTGAACGAGAAGGAAAAGCAGCTCGATATCCTTGCCCATCTCGATGTGGTTCCGGCCGGAGAGGGATGGACGGTAACGGAGCCCTTTGAACCGGTGGAGAAGGACGGGAAGCTTTACGGCCGCGGAACGGCCGACGACAAGGGGCCGGCGGTTGCGGCTCTCTATGCGATGCGCGCTGTAAAAGAACTGGGGATTCCGCTGTCTAAAAATGTCCGGCTGATACTGGGGACGGACGAGGAGTGCGGCAGTTCCGATATCCGCCATTATTATGACGTTGAGGAAGAAGCCCCGATGACATTTTCACCGGACGGCTCTTTCCCTGTTGTGAACATAGAAAAGGGGAGCCTTCAGGGGCATTTTACGGCAGAATTTGAACCGTCAGATGCCGTCGCAAGAGTCATCGCAATAAAAGCCGGTACGAAGGCGAATGTGGTTCCGGGGAAGGCATTTGCCGTATTTGAAGGCCTGGATGATAATCTTGTCCGCGATACCGGAGCCGAAGTGGAGAAAGAGACAGGCGTATCATTCGAAATACAGGGGAGAAACCATACGCTGGAGATAACAGCAATCGGTGAAGGAGCCCATGCGTCGCTGCCGACTGAGGGAAAGAACGCCCTGACGGCGCTGCTGCTCCTGATCAGCCGCCTTCCTTTTGCACCGTGTGCGCAGATTGAGGCGCTTCACAGCCTTGTAAAGCTGTTTCCTTATCATGACACTTCAGGCGAGGCTCTGGGAGTTGCAATGGAAGATGAACTTTCCGGCGCGCTGACACTGGCCTTTGATCTTCTGGAGGTGAGTGAAGACAGCCTGGATGCAACCTTTGACAGCCGCTGTCCGATTTGTGCAAACGAGGAGAATGTGCTGGAGCCTGCCCGGAGGAGACTGGCGGAACACGGGTTTACATTGACGAACGAAACGATGACGCCTCCTCATTATGTGGACGGTAATTCCGATTTTGTCAAAACGCTGCTGAAGGCATATGAGAGATATACAGGCCGTAAGGGAACCTGTGAATCGATGGGCGGAGGAACCTATGTACACAGTTTAAAGAACGGTGTCGCCTTTGGCGCTGCTATGCCGGAGACGGATAACAGGATGCACGGGGCGGATGAATTTGCCGTGATTGACGAGCTGCTGGTGAGCGCCAAGATATTTGCCCAGGTTATCACGGATTTGTGCCGTTAGTTCGGCGGTTATTGAATATAGAGAGTTTGGAACAAGGCCCGGAGACGATTGCTCTTTGGGCCTTGCCGCCTTTGCGGTAAGGTAAAGTTTTCCATGGCGTCTTCTGCCATTTTGAGCTGGCAGAGTTGTTTTTATAGAAATTTAATAAAGAATTCCATTTTTCCTCAGAGAATTAAAAAAAGCTCAATTGATTTGCCGCCGATTCTATGCTAGACTGTAGTACTGATATGGTTAAAAGCAGCAGCCTCTATATTGGGACGATTGTTTTGAACGTATCATAGAGAAGCAGATTCCTTAACAGGACTGTCAAAGAGAGGAGACAAATCACATGAAGAAAAAAACACTTGCCCTGTTTTCAGCAGCAGTTATGGCTGCGGCAGCGATGACAGGATGCAGCAATAATACCGCACCAACATCACCGTCAACCGAAGAGACAACGAAGGCACCGGAGGCTCCGTCAACCGAGGCTGCGGCTGAGACGGCGGCAGAAGAGCAGAAGAAAGAGCTTGTTATCCTCGGAGGAAACGGCGCAGGGCTGATTGCGGCCATCCAGGCGGCGGAGGATGGGATTAATCCGTCTAAGATTCTGATTCTGAGCAGCAGCGGTGAACTGGCAGCCGATATGAAGGAAAAGGAAGATTTTATCAATGCGTCGGAGACGGCCGAGCAGTTTGAAGCAGAGATTGACGATACATACGACACTTTCCTGTCGGATACATTGAAGGCCGGTAAGAACAGCAACAACCAGGATATGGCGGAATTTCTTGTTGAGAGCGCTGAGGAAGCCAAGAACTGGGTGGAAGGCCTCGGAATCAAATTAACAGGAGTCGAAAAGAAGGATGGGTCATCTCTGGCGAGAAGCTATACATTGGCAGACGGAGGCAGTCTTTCAGAGGCATTATCCGAAGCGCTGGTTAAAAAGGTGGAGGATCTGAAGATTCCGGTAAAGACAGGAGCAGAGGTGAAAGAGATTGTCATGAATGCCGACGGCGTTGTGACAGGTGTAAAGGCAGAAATTGACGGAACAGAAGAGACCATCGACAGCATTGCCGTTGTAGCTGCCGACAAGAATCTGCTTCCGGTTTTATCAGGAATGGAGATTCAGCTCACTAAAGCAGCCGATGAAAAAGCTACGGGCATTATTGTCAATTCATGCGCGGAAGTCCTGGATGCGGCCGGAGAGCCGGTTCCCGGAATCTATGCAGTCGGAGGGCTGATCGATGCAGGCGTACACGGCGAAGCTGTTCTGCCGGGAAATGATTTAACTGCGACTGTTGTATTCGGTGAGACGGCCGGAGTGGAATCCGCAATTTACATTTCCGATAACAGGGAATAGCATATAGTAATGTTGAAGGGCACGGTAATCCCGTGCCTTTTCCGATCCGGTTTTTCTTGCGGCAAAGGCACAGGCAAAGGAACACAAAGCCGTATTTTCACATATATTAACAGTAACCAACTTTCCGGAGGCCATAAGAATGAGAATCTGTGACCTGAAGCAAAAAGAAGTAATCAATATAAAGGACTGTAAACGCCTCGGTTTTGTAGGAGATGTGGATTTTGATATCTGTACGGGGAGGATGATTGCAATCATCGTTCCGGGGCCGGGCTGTGTCTGGGGGTTTTTAGGACATGAAAAAGAATATGTGATTCCTTTTTGTGACATTAAACAGATAGGGGACGACATTATTCTTGTTGAGCTGAGGGAGAAGAAAGAATGAGATTTAAGCTCCGCGCACATGGAAAGGCTGAGTGGCCGCGACAAGGCCCGCCCCCTTACTTAATGCGTGAGACAATCAGCGGCCGCAGGCCAGTGGACGGGGCCGATACCTCTGGCGGTGTCTTTCGTCCCGGCGAAAGTCTGCCTTTGGGGCGGAGGAGAAGATATAGTCTGCGGATGCCTTTGGAATCCATCGGTGCTTGACGAGGTGTTTTCGAGTCTAGCAGCCGCTATGCATTCCATGGAGTGAAAACGTGCTCCGCAGACTATATCTTCTCCGCAGTCCCAACTCACAACAATCCTTCCCCGGGACAAAAGACTCATACACACCCCACCACCCCGTCCACTGGCCGTCCCGGCAGCGTCCTCACCTGCTTAATTTTCTGGATAAAACACTTGCATATCCCGACCCGTTGCGATAAAATAAACACAATTATTCGTGTCAGGAGGAAAAATATTTGAAATGCCCATTTTGTAATGCAGCGGATACGAAGGTAATCGACTCCCGGCCGGCAGACGACAACAGTTCCATCCGCCGTCGCCGCCAGTGCGAGACTTGCGGCAAGCGGTTTACCACGTACGAGAAACTGGAAACGATCCCGTTAATGGTAATTAAGAAAGATAATTCGAGGGAGGTATATGATCGGGCCAAGATCGAGGCAGGCGTACTCCACTCCTGTCACAAAAGGCCGGTATCTCCGCAGCAGATTGCCTCTGTGATTGATGCTATTGAGAACAGGATTTTTAATATGGAGGAGAAAGAAATCAGTACATCGGCCATCGGTGAGCTTGTGATGGACAAGCTTAAGGATTTGGATGAGGTGGCTTATGTCAGATTCGCCTCTGTATACCGTGAATTTAAGGATGTCAACACCTTTATGGAAGAACTGGGTAAACTTCTCCAGAATAAACCGGATGGAAGGAAAGCCTGATGTTTAATGCGTTTTATCCCAGAGAATATGTGGATTCGGCCTATGATATCCCCTATGAAGAATTTTACGGCAGAGGGATCAGAGGAGTGATTTTTGACATCGATAATACCCTGGTACCGCATGGGGCCCCGGCTGATACAAGGGCCGTGGCCCTTTTTGAGAGACTGAGGGGGATGGGGATGGAGACATGCCTGATGTCCAACAATAAAGAACCAAGGGTGACCTCCTTTGCCGCTCAGGTGGCTTCGCGTTATCTGTTCAAAGCAGGAAAACCCCGAATTAAAGGTTATAAAAGAGCAATGGAGCTGATGAAGACAGATGAGGCGACTACCCTTTTTGTCGGCGATCAGCTCTTTACCGATGTCTACGGAGCCAACAGGGCAGGTATTTACGGTATACTGGTTAAGCCGATTCATCCGAAAGAGGAAATTCAGATCGTTATAAAGCGCCGCCTGGAATGGATTGTGCTGTATTTTTATAATAGAGAGAAAAGAAAAATTCAGAAGAGGAAGAGATAGTATGGACGGAAAAACTAAAATATGCGGGATTATTGCCAATCCGGTAGAACACAGTATGTCACCGCTTTTGCAGAACCATTATGCAAAGAGAACCGGAGTTAATCTGGCGTATGTTCCGTATAAAGTGAAAGAAGAGAATCTGCAGTCGGCGGTAGAGGGCGCTTATGCCCTAAATATACTTGGACTCAACGTAACGGTTCCCCACAAACAGACGGTAATGAAATATTTAAAGGACATAGACGAAACTGCCGCAGACATCGGCGCCGTGAATACGCTGGTGAGGATGGAAGGCGGATATAAGGGGTATAATACGGATGTTCCCGGTCTGCTTCGCTCCATTCAGGAGGAGGGCATAGTAATCAAAGACAGAGCCTGCATCCTGATCGGCGCCGGCGGCGCCGGAAAAGCGGCAGCCTATATGATGGCTAAGGAGGGAGCTTCGGTTATCTATCTGCTGAACCGGAGTAAGGAGAAAGCAATGCACCTGACGGAATGGGTGAACCGTCTGGCAGGAAGGGATGTGGTCAGGCCTCTGGCGCTGGAAGATCACGATAAAATTCCGGAAGGCAAATATTTTGCCGTCCAGTCCACCAGTGTGGGGATGCATCCGAAGGTAGGAGCAGCCCCGATAGAGGATCCTTCATTTTATGAGAAAATCAGCGAAGCAGTCGACGTGATTTATACTCCGGCAAAGACAAAGTTCATGGAAAATGTGGAGGCAGCCGGCGGCCGCGCAGTAAACGGGCTTAATATGCTGCTTTACCAGGGGGTGATCTCCTATGAACTGTGGAATCCGGGTGTGAAGGTCGATGAAGATACGATTGTAGAAGCGAGGACGATTATAGAGGAACGTCTCGCAGCCAGCAGACTGGCGTCCGCAAGGAAGGCCAACCTGATCCTGATCGGTTTTATGGGAGCCGGAAAGACATGTGTCGGCGAGGCGTATGCGAAGAAACACGGTCTTACCATGGTGGATACCGATTATCTGATCAGGGAGGAAGCGGGAACAAGCATTTCCGACATCTTTGCCGAGAGAGGGGAAGAAACCTTCCGCCGCATGGAGACGGAGCTTCTGAAAAAGCTGGTTGCAGAGAGGGGGAAGGAAGAAGAACGCCTCATTCTCTCAGTAGGAGGCGGACTTCCGATGCGCAAAGAGAACAGGGAACTGCTGAAAAAGCTGGGCCGCGTCGTTTATCTGCGCGTGTCTGCCGACACCGTATTAAAAAGACTGAAGGGCGACACCTCCAGGCCGCTGCTTCAGGGAGACAATGTCAGGCAGAAGGTGGAGGAGCTGATTGAAAAGCGTAATCCGATTTACATGGAAAGTTCACATCAGTCTGTGGAAGTTGACGGAATTGATATTTCACACGTCGTGAAAATGATTGAAAAACTTGAAAAAGACACGCCGGTATATGAAGGCAGTTGATTAATGGCCGGATTGCAGCGCAATTCAGACGCAAATGGACGTGAATCGTCAAAAAGTAGTTGAAAAACAGGGTATTATAGTATAAAATAAAAAAGATCAACAGAGAATTTAAGGAGGAGTATCATTTATGATATCAGCGGGCGATTTTAGAAACGGTATTACACTGGAAATCGAGGGCAACGTTTTTCAGATTATGGAATTTCAGCATGTAAAACCTGGTAAAGGTGCTGCATTCGTTAGAACTAAAATTAAAAATGTAATGAGCGGCGGCGTAGTAGAGAGAACTTTCAGACCGACAGAAAAGTTCCCGGCAGCAAGAATCGACAGAGTGGACATGCAGTATTTATATTCAGACGGTGATCTGTTCCATTTCATGGATGTGAACACTTATGAGCAGGTTGCATTAAATCCGGATTCAATCGGTGATGCTCTCAAATTTGTCAAAGAGAATGAAATGTGCAAGGTTTGTTCCTACAACGGCAATGTATTCTCTGTAGAGCCTCCGTTATTTGTAGAACTGGAGATTACCGATACTGAGCCTGGCTTTAAGGGTGATACGGCTCAGGGAGCTACAAAACCGGCTGTCGTTGAGACAGGAGCTACCGTTTACGTTCCGTTATTCGTAGATCAGGGCGATAAGATTAAGATTGATACACGTACGGGTGAGTATCTGTCCAGAGTGTAATAGAGTTTAACTGAACGGCTACCATATGGAAAATGGAGCTGCTGTAAAATATCCGGAGGAGACGAGCGAGATTTTACAGCAGTTCTTTTTTACTTTGTACGAAGTACGAAAGAGGAGAAGAACGGATGGAGAGGGAGAGAAGAGAGAGCCGCCGATCTGCCGTTGCAAAGGAGCAAAGGCGGAAGCAGCTGATCCGCAAGAGACTCATTATCCGCTGTGTCATCGGCATTGTTGCATTTATCCTGGGAACGGGAACCGGATGGCTGTTAAGGGGGACAACGATTCGGAAGGCCATAGATTTGAGCGCCATCAAAGCGCCGGAGTGGATTGACCAGCAGTTTTTAACGGTAAATCCGTATTCGAGACCGGGAACCAAGCTGGCGGCGGTGAACTCCATTGTCGTTCACTATATCGGGAATCCGGGAACGACAGCCCAGCAGAACAGGGATTATTTTGAAAGCCTGAAAAACCAGAGCGGCAGCAATACAACATCGGTGAGCAGCAATTTTATCATTGGTATGGATGGAGAGATTATCCAGTGTATACCGGTAGACGAGAAGTCGTTTGCTTCCAATAACCGCAATTCGGATACGATTTCGATTGAATGCTGCCATCCCGGCGAGGACGGAGAATTTACCGAGGAAACGTATGAATCCCTGGTAAAACTGACAGCATGGCTTTGTAAAGAGCTGGACCTGACCACAAAGGATGTGATACGTCACTATGATGTAACGGGAAAGGCATGCCCCAAGAACTTCTCGGAGGATGAGGGAGCCTGGAAGCAGTTTAAAAAAGATGTAAAAAAAGCGATGCGTTAAAGTTCGCTTAAACATAGAAAAAGCAGAAGAGACAGCGGAATGGACGGCTGTACCGAAAGCAAAGGCAATACAAGAAGGAGAGTAACCTGATGAAAAAGATAGTGGATTTGATCATAGAGGAATTAAAGCCGGCTTTTACCGGCTGCGGATACGACGAAAAATTTATCCGTGTGACCCTGTCTAACCGGCCGGATCTCTGTGAATACCAGTGCAACGGCGCCATGGCGGCGGCCAAAGCTTACAAAAAGAAACCGATAGATATAGCGAATGAACTGGTGGAGCAGTTGAAAGACAGTTCCATGTTTTCTGAGATTAATGCCGTTATGCCCGGCTTTATCAATATCCGCCTGAATCCGGAGTATCTTGCCGGATATGTGAACAGGATGGCCTCGGATGAGAAGTACGGTCTCGAGGAAGCAAAGGACCCGGAGACGATTATCGTGGATTACGGCGGGGCCAATGTGGCGAAGCCTCTTCATGTGGGGCATCTCAGGGCTGCCGTTATCGGCGAGAGCATTAAGCGTATCTGCCGTTATATGGGGCACAAGACCATAGGCGACGTTCATCTGGGCGATTGGGGGCTTCAGATGGGTCTGATCATCGAGGAGCTTCACGACAGACAGCCGGAGCTTGTCTATTTTGATGAGACTTTCCAGGGAGAATACCCGGAGGAAGCGCCGTTTACGATATCAGAGCTGGAGGAGATCTATCCGACAGCCAGCGCAAAAGCGAAGGAAAAGACAGAAGCAGGCGAGGCGTTCAAGGAGAGGGCTCAGGAGGCCACCTTTAAGCTTCAGAACGGCTACAAGCCATACAGGGCCATTTGGAACCATATCATGAATGTCTCACTGGCTGATTTGAAAAAGAATTATGACAACCTGAAAGTTTATTTTGACCTTTGGAAAGGTGAGAGCGATGCCCAGCCGTATATTCCCGGCCTGATTAACGATTTGATTGAGAAAGGTCTTGCCTATGAGAGCGAGGGCGCTCTTGTCGTTGACGTGGCGCAGGAAGGCGACGCAAAAGAATATCCCCCCTGTATTGTCAGGAAATCGGATGGCGCTTCACTTTACGCAACCTCTGATCTGGCAACCATTATTGAGAGGGAGAAAGAGTATCAGCCGGATCGTTATATCTACGTAGTGGACAAGCGTCAGGAACTGCATTTTGTTCAGGTATTCCGTGTCGCAAAGAAAGCGGGAATAGTAAAAGAAGATACACAGATGATTTTCCTCGGTTTCGGTACGATGAACAGCAAGGAAGGCGGTCCGTTTAAGACAAGGGACGGCGGAGTAATGCGTCTGGAGCAGTTAATCAGGGATATTAACGGGGAAGTTTATAAGAAGATCCAGGAAAAACAGAAGGTTCCGGAGAATGAGATGGAACGCACCGCTGAGATTATCGGCCTTGCGGCCCTGAAATACGGAGATCTCTCTAATCAGGCGACGAAAGACTATGTATTTGATGTGGAGCGCTTTATTTCCTTTGAGGGCAATACCGGTCCCCATATCCAGTATATGATTGTAAGAATTAAATCGATTCTGGAAAAATATGAGGAGCTGAAAGGCAAAGATGCTGAAAGGCAGCCGATCCGTCCGGCACAGTCCGTATCGGAGAAAGAGCTTCAGCTGGAACTCTGCCGTTTTGGCGAGATTATTGAAACCGCGTTTGCAGAGACCGCTCCGCATAAGATTTGCCAGTACATGGCCGACCTTGCGGATGCATTCAATAATTTCTATCTGGAAAATAAGATCATTGCTGAGGAGGATGCCTGTAAGCAGGCGTCATTTATCAGCCTGATTACGCTGACAAAAGAGATTCTGGACACCTGTATGGATCTTCTGGGGATGGAATCTCCGGAGCATATGTAATCAAGTGAATTTGAAACAGGCGGCTGTCCATTCCGGGAGCCGCCTGTCTGAATATGGAGAGCTGCCTTTTTGACGGTGAAAAGCCTTCGGAGCTTGCTTTTGCCGATTGGAACAGACAGCTATTGGAGGGGTATCTTGAGCATCAGGGATATGACGGTAGACACATTCTGGAAAGGAGAAGTCCGGGTCCAGGCAGTAGCAGAAGACGGGGAAGGCTCATACAGAACAAGGATTTTTATTAAAAACGGTGAAATTTATGATTATCACTGTTCCTGCCCTTACGGAAGTTCATATAAGGGGATTTGTGAACACGGGCTTGAGCTGTTTAAAAAGTACCGGCTCAGGGAACAGGAAATGAATGCGCTTCCCGTTTCAACCTCCCCTGCGGTGAGGTCTATGATACGTGAATATACAAACCGGGAGGTTGCACGCATCATGGGAGAGGAAACGGCCCCGGTTGTGGAGTTTGTCCCCTGCCTGATTATCAGCCGCCGCGGAGTTTCCCTGGAATGCCGGATCAGGGGAAAGAGGCAGTATCTGATAAAGGATTTGGGAGCTTTTGCCGACGCGGTCAGAACGGGAAAAAGAGTCGAATACGGAAAGGGCTTTGCATTTGAACACAGCCTTTTGGCATTTTCAGAGGAAAGCAGGCCTCTGGTGCAGATGGTTATGGAAGAGACGGGGGCCTATAAAGAGCATTATGAGGATATCAGAAAGAGGACAGCCGCTGCGGCACCGGCCCTTAATACACTGTTACTCAGCCGTTCGGCCTGCGACCGTTTTTTTGCAATTGTGGAGGGCAGGGAAATCGAGACGGAGACCTGCAGGGGGCACAGAACGCGGCTTAAATTTTTACGGGGCAAACCGGCCATTCGTGTCCGGGCTCAGAGGATTGGCCGGGAAGGGCTTGAGATCAGGATCCCGGACGAACTGATGGTTTTTCAGGGGGAGAAGAGCCTCTATGTGGCGGATGAAACCCATCTTTACTGCTGTGATGATGAGAGCACTGAAAACCTGACTATTTTTCTCACACAGATACTGTCTGAGCCGGGGGGAGCGCGGAAGGTAAGCGTAAATGAGCGGGATATTCCTCTTTTTTATGAGAGAGTCCTGAGAAAGCTGGATCTGTCAGGAATCCTGGAGTCCGGGGGGATTGACTGGGATTATTACAGGCCGGGAGAATTGCAGGCCAGATTTGAATTTGACAGCAGACAGCCGGGAGAAATTACGATGAAGCCGATTCTCTCCTATGGTGATTTTTCTTTTCATCCGCTGGAGGATGAAAAAATACCGAAGGAGATATGCAGGGACGTGCCGGAAGAATTCCGGGTCAGCCGCCTGATTACAAAATATTTTGAATACAGGGAAGATAACGGTGAATATCTTGTCATACGTGACGATGAGGATGCAATTTACCGTCTCCTGAGCGAAGGCATTGACCGGTTCGGTGAAACAGGGGAGGTATGGGTCTCCGACAGCGTCAAATCAATGAAGGTTCTGGCTCCGCCCCAAATATCCCTGGGCGTATCGGTTCATGAAGGATGGCTGAATCTTAAAGTGGATGCGGAAGGGATGAATACCTCAGAGATAATGCGGATTCTTTCGGAGTACAAACAGAAAAAGAAGTACTGCCGGATGAAAAACGGAGATTTTCTGAGACTGACCGACGACGGTCTTTTGACCCTTTTGAAGCTGACCGACGGTCTGGCGCTGGGAAAGAATGAGCTGCAGTCAGGAATGATATCATTGCCGGCTTACCGGGCATTTTATCTGGAAAGTCTGGTCAAAGAAAATGGGCATATTCCATTTTCCAGAGACAGCTTGTTTAAAACGATTGTCAGGGATTTGCAGTCATCTGAGACGGTCGGGTATGAACCGCCGGCAGAACAGAGGAAGGTTCTGCGCGAATATCAGAAGGCCGGTTTTGTCTGGATGAAGATGCTGGACGGCTACCGGTTCGGCGGGATCCTTGCAGACGACATGGGCCTGGGAAAAACGCTTCAGACGATAACCCTGCTGGCAGCGGAAAAGGAAGAGCGTGCCTGCGGTACAGCCGCGGGCATGGCGCAGCCGTCGGTTTCCCTGGTAATTTGTCCGGCTTCCCTGATTTATAACTGGGGACATGAATTTTCCATTTTTGCGCCTTCTCTCAGAGTACTGCTGGTGACCGGCCCGCAGGCGGAACGGCAGAAGGAACTCGAACAGATTGATGAGTATGACGCCGTGGTTACTTCCTACGATCTTCTGAAACGAGATCTGCCTTATTATATGGAGCATACGTTCCGATTTGAGATAATTGATGAGGCGCAGTATATCAAGAATGCATCTACTCAGAGTGCGAAAGCAGTCAAAGCAGTCAAAGCAATTTCAAGGTTTGCCCTGACGGGAACGCCGGTGGAGAACAGACTCAGCGAATTGTGGAGCATTTTTGATTATCTGATGCCGGGCTTTTTGTTTACCTACCGCAAGTTCAAAACCATGTTTGAGATACCGATTGTAAAAGAGGAGGATAAAGAGGCTCTTGAGAATCTCCACAGGATGATTCGCCCATTTATCCTGAGAAGGCTGAAATCAGACGTATTGAAGGAATTGCCGGTGAAGCTCGAAAAGGTTGTCTATTCGGCTCCGGAAGGAAAGCAGAAGGAGCTTTACCGTGCGGCGGCCTTAAAACTCCGCCAGAGCCTTGAGGAGGATGAAAAGACGGCTGAAACGTCCGGGAAATTTCAGATTCTTGCAGAGCTTACGAGACTCAGGCAGCTTTGCTGTGATCCGTCCCTCTGTTTCGAACGGTATAACGGTGAGTCGGCCAAGCTTGAGACCTGCGTCTCCCTTCTTCTCTCTGCTGCAGAATCAGGCCATAAAATCCTTTTATTCTCCCAGTTTGCCTCGATGCTGGGAATTATAGGAAACAGGCTGAAAAAAGAAGGAATTCCATTCTATCTTCTTACCGGTTCCACCACAAAGGAGGAGCGGAATAAAATGGTTAATGCGTTTCACCGCGATCAGGTGCCGGTATTCCTGATTTCCCTGAAGGCCGGAGGGACGGGACTTAATCTGACGGCGGCCGATATCGTAATCCATTACGATCCATGGTGGAATGTAGCGGCGCAGAACCAGGCGACAGACCGCGCCCACCGTATCGGGCAGGAGAAGCAGGTGACGGTTTATAAGCTGATTATGAAAGATACGATAGAGGAGAATATTCTGAATTTGCAGGAAGCAAAGAAGAATCTGGCGGATCAGATTGTGACGGAAGGAATGGTTTCATTGGCTGAGATGAGCAGGGAGGAATTGATAAAGATTTTGGAGATTTAAATAAGCAGGTGAGGACGCCGCCGGTACGGCCGGCGGACGGGGGCGTGGGTGTGTATATGAGTCTTTCGTCCCGGGAGAGGATTGTCGTGGTATGGGGCTGCGGGCGAAGATAAAGTCTGCGGGGCACGCTCCCGCTCTGTGAAATGCATCGCGCTGCTAAGCTCGAGAGGACCTCGCTAATCAGCGATGGATTTCAACGGCATCCGCAGACTTTATCTTCCCCTCCGCCCCAAGGGAAGGTTCGCCGGGACGAAAGACTTCCGCCGGGGGTATCGGCCCCGTCCACAGGCCTGCGGCCGCTGAATGTCTCACGCGTTAAGTGCGGGGCGGACCTTGTCGCGGCCACTCAGTGCATCCTCATGCGTCAGATATATATTGGATATGGGATAAAGTAGTTGTCTGGGTCTATTTGTTAGAAATTTCATTTATTTGATGTTAAAACAGATTGAGCGGAATTATGGCCGGAAGAATATTACCGGTTAATTCCGCTCAATTTGGTGCGATTTAGTATTTATCAGCGTATATTTAACTGAGGCCCGGAGGACGCGTCCGGAACGGACCATGTCCGGTGTGGTGAGGGCTGGCTGAGTCTTCCGTCCCCGTGGGTAGGTTGTCGTGGAGGGGGAATCCGG
>ERZ1036412.541-NODE-541-length-24524-cov-79.414157_pt1 | contig 24524 bp, 20 predicted proteins | sample MGYA00514218_ERZ1036412 | MGnify/ENA primary metagenome ERZ1036412 (study PRJEB33795, sample SAMN09464944) | human gut metagenome | host: Homo sapiens | place: USA: Stanford, California | collected 2016-11 | study: EMG produced TPA metagenomics assembly of the... | reverse complement strand
CTACCTTTCCGGAGTCATGGGCAGCATACACTTCCTTTACCCTGCCGTCGTCGTCTAACACCACCACATGGGTTGCAAATCCGTAAGCCACATGGCTCTTTGGATTGGGCACATCCGCCCCCAGCTTATCCGTGGGGTCAAAGAATTCCGCAAAGAACTCACGGCCTTCCAGCTGGCTTAAGTCCCCTCCCGCTTCCTGCAATGCCTCATTCAAATCAGCGGCAGCCATCCTGATAGCCTCGCCTGTAATCAGGGTCTGGCGGGAACCGGATGTGGTTCCTGAATCAGGCGCCACCTCGGAATTGGCCCCCATATTCCTGATCAGTTCCTTTCCAAGGCCGGTTGCCTCGGAAACCATCTGTACGAATACAGTGGCGCATCCCTGTCCGATATCGGAGGCAGCGCTGTATAACTCAATCTTTCCGTCGTGGACAGCCAGCTTTGCCCGGCCTTTGTCGGGAAGTCCCACGCCCACGCCCGCGTTCTTCATGGCGCAGGCGATTCCGGCTCTGCCCGGATTGCTCTCATAGGCATCCTTTACAGCCAGAAGGGTTTCCTTAAGGGCTGTGGAGCAGTCCGCAATCTGCCCGTTTGGAAGCACCTTGCCCGGTTCAATGGCATTGCGGTAGCGGATTTCCCATGGGGAAATCCCCACCTTCTCCGCTAAAAGGTTGATGTTGGACTCCAGGGCAAATTCACTCTGGCACACACCGAATCCGCGGAACGCGCCCGCGGGCGGATTATTGGTATAATAGCCGAAACCGCGGATATCCGTGTTTTGGTAGCAGTAAGGCCCAACAGAGTGGGTACACGCCCTCTCAAGCACGGGGCCGCACAGTGACGCATAGGCCCCTGTATCAAAATAAATCTCACAATCCAGTCCGGTAAAGATACCGTTCTCGTCGCATCCCAGGGTAAACGTGCCCTCCATTGCATGGCGCTTTGGATGGAAGCTTAAGGATTCCTGTCTGGAGAATACCACCTTTACCGGCCTCTGCACCTTGAGGGCTGCCAGGGCTGCTATGTGCTGTGTGGATACATCCTCCTTGCCGCCGAAGCCGCCGCCCACCAGCTTGTTTTCCACAACCACCCGGTCCGGATCCCAGCCCAGCATGATGGATATTTCCTTCCTGGTATCGTAGACGCCCTGGTCTGTGGAATATACCTTCACGCCGTCCTTGTAAGGAAAGGCCACCGCGCATTCCGGTTCCAGGAAAGCGTGTTCGGTAAAGGGCGTGCGGTAAGTCTGGGTCACCACATACCTGGAATTCTCCAGAGCCTTCTTTGCATTCCCCCTGGTAACATGACGGCTCTGGCACAGGTTTCCCTTCTCGTGTACCTTGGGCGCGTCCTCTGCCATGGCTTCCTGGACAGAGCACACGGGTTTCAGCTCCTCATAATCAATCTTTACCATCCTCTTTGCCTTCTCAAGGATGTCTCTGGACTCGGCAACCACCAGACAGATAGCATCGCCCACGCACCGGGTGATATCTCCCTTTGCAATCATTACGTCCCAGTCCTGCTGGAGATGGCCTACCTTGTTATTGGGGACATCCTCGGCCGTAAGCACAGCCAGCACGCCAGGAAGCGCCGCCGCTTTCTCGTAGTTGATATCCAGAACCCGCGCCCGCGGATACCGTGAGCGTACAGCCGAAGCATATACCATTCCCTCCATCACCACGTCATCCGGGTACTCGCCGTAGCCCAGCACCTTTTCCCGCACATCCAGGCGGAAGGCGCGCTTGCCCACGCCGTACTCGTCTCCCTTTTCCAGGGACTCCTCAATCCGGGCGTCGCCTCTCAGGATGGCTGCCGTCAGCTGGATGCCTTCGATAATCTTCTTATATCCTGTACAGCGGCAGATATTTCCCTTTAGCGCTACCTTGATTTCCTCCTCAGTGGGGTCCGGGACGCGGTCAATCAGCGCCTTTCCGGCCATCACCATGCCCGGCGTACAGAATCCGCACTGCACGGATCCCATTGCTCCAAAGGCGTACACAAAGGCTTCCTTTTCCGCGTCGCTTAACCCCTCCGTGGTAATGATGTTTTTGCCCACTGCCCGCCTGGTTGTCAGGACACAGGACTTGACGGCCTTTCCGTCCACTACGATTGTACATGTACCGCAGGCGCCTTCGCTGCACCCGTCTTTGACAGAATGAAGGTGAAGGTCATCCCTCAGATAGCGCAGAAGCGGTTTATCCTCGCTGGTGCAGCGTTCCACTCCATTTACTGTAAAACAAAAGTTCTCTCCCATTTTATGCCTCCTGCCTCTACGCCTTTACTGTGAAAATGCCGTCGGCATCCAGTATGATTCCTCTTGGACATTTGACTGCACACATACCGCAGGCGATACACTTTGCTTCATCGATTACCGCGTGGTTATTCTCTATCCTGACGGCATCCGCCGGACAGTTCTTTACACAGATGCCGCAGGCAATACAGCCCACCGAGCAATCCTTCCTTGTCCGGGCTCCCACATCCTGGTTCATACATGCCGGATAAACCGGATATTCCGGCGTGGTAATGCGTATCAGGCCCTGGGGACAGGCTTTCACGCACAGGCCGCAGCCCACACATTTGCCCCGGTCCACATCCGCAATCCCAAGGCCATTTATATGAATGGCGTCCATCTTACAGGCCGTCACGCAGCTTCCCATGCCCAGACATCCCCATTTACATTTCAGTATGCCGTCCGGATGGTCTGCCAAGATCTGCCTGCAATCCCCGGTCAGGCCCTCACGCGGAATAACTGCCTCTGCATGACAGCCCCCCAGGCATTGCACCACAGCTACTTTTTTATTGCGCTTTTGTGCCATTTTATTCTTCTCCTTTCATTATTCTCACAAAAGAATAACGTTACTTTTTTAACAAGCCTTTGCTAAAGGAGTCCCCACATTTTCATTGAGGACTCCTTTGTACGGCAATTCGCACACATTATAACAGTTCAGACACTATCTACAGCATATATGAATAGTCGTTAATGACTGTCTGGATGATTTTCCGGATGCCGTCCGGCACATCTGCGTTTGCGGAACCGGCTGTGTAATCCATGACCTTGCCCTGAAGCCTTACCCTGCATACACCGGCGGCGGCATCCAGTACCGTGAAGCCCTGGTTCTTGCTGTCAGCCATGTCGGCCTCGTTGGCAAACAGGGTGAATTTGTCAAGATAGGGAGCGCTGTCCCATGGACAGAAGCTCTTGCAGTTGCCGCACTCATTACACATATAGTCCACATGGATGATCTGATGCTTCTCCATGCCCGGAACCACCAGGGAGATATTCGCTCTGTTGGGGCATACCTCAACACAGTTCTCGCAGTAGCTGTTGCAGGATAAGCAGCGGGTGCTGTCGATGACATGAGCATTTTCCTCGGCCAGCCTGCCCTTGCGCTCATAGATGGCTTCTGCGTCCGAGAGCTTAAACAGGTCCTCTGCCAGGGCCTTTCCGATGATGGCTTCTGCTGCCATCTTGCCGTCCCTGATTCCTTCCACTACCGTGGCAGGACCGTACAGGCCGTCGCCGGCAACATAGACACCCTTCACAGAAGTCTCCAGTGTCTCCTGGTTCACCTGGGGACGTCTTCTGCTGTCCAGAACAATGCCGCAGTTCTCGTAGAATGCGCCCGGTACCTTCTCGCCTACAGCGGCAATTACGGTGTCGGCAGGCACTTCCACTACCTGGTCAGTCTCCACCACGCCGCGGCGTCCGCTTGCGTCGATATCTCCCAGTACCATTCTCTTACAGTACAGGACGCCATTTTCCAGCTTCACGGGAGCTAAGAGTTCAGCGAATTCCACGCCGTCCTCCACAGCCATAACCAGTTCTTCCTCGTCAGCAGGCATGTAGCGTCTGGTTCTTCTGTATACCAGGGAAACCTTCTCCACGCCGGCGTTTCTCTTGGCAGCCCTGGCTGTATCCATGGCCGTGTTGCCGCCGCCGATAACAACCACGTTTCTGCCTAATTCCACCTTGCCGTCCGTTGCCTTGAACCGGGCCAGGAAATCCAGGGCATTCATTGTATCCCCTGTCTCTAGCTTAAGAATTCCCTGCTCGGACGCGCCTACGGCCAGGACAACATAATCGTAATCCTTCTTAAGTTCCTCTATATCCGTGATTTCCCTGCCGTTCACCATCTCCACGCCCATGGCTGCCACCAGCTTCACGTCATTGTCAATGGCGCTGTCGCTGATACGGAAACCCGGAATCACATTGCGGACAACGCCGCCCATCTTCTCTTCCTTCTCAAACAGGGTCACCTTCACACCGCCCCTGGCCAGGAAATAAGCTGCCGCCAGTCCGGCCGGGCCGCCGCCCACTACGGCCGCCTTCTTATCAGAGGTAATCTCCGGCGCTTTGAGTTTTGCCATAACTGCCCGGAAGCCGCCCTCTGCCGCCTCCAGCTTGGTCCTGCGGATATCCACCGGGGACTCGTAGAAGTTTCTGGTACACTTGCTCATACAGTTATGGGCGCAGATGGTACCTGTGATGAAGGGAAGAGGATTCTTATTGAGAATGACCTCCAGGGCCTGCTCAAACTCACCTGCTCCCGCCAGCTGCAGATATCTGGTGATATCCTGATGGATAGGGCATCCTTCCTGGCAGGGGGCGATGAAACAATCCGTCAGCGGAACCGGCTTATTGATTTTCCTGGAAGGAAGGGGCTTTACTGCCTTTACATGATGCTTGTCGGACTTTACAGCCTCCACAAGGCCGGCTGCCTTGGCAGCATCCACGCCCTCAAAGGCAGCGGCTTCTCTGGCCGCAAACAGCTGTCCAATTTGCTCCAGTCTCTCATAGCCGCCCGGCTTTAACATGGTGGTGGCCATGGTCACCGGCCAGATGCCTGCATCCACGATATCCGCGATGTTAAAGAAGTCAGCGCCGCCGGAATAGGAAATGCGCAGCTTCCCTCCAAAGTCCTCGGCCAGCATTTTGGCAACGGACATGGACAGCGGATAAAGGGACTTGCCGGACATATACATCTCCTCGCTGGGAAGCTCGTTCTGTTTTACGTCTACCGGGAAGGTGTTGGTGATCTTCACGCCGAATTCCAGACCCTTCTCGTCCGCCAGGGCCTGGAGCCTCTGGAGCATGGGAACCGCATCCCGGTACTGTAAATCGTCCTTAAAGTGGAAATCGCCAAAGGCAACGTAATCATATCCCATATCATCCATGATCTTCCTTGCATACTCATATCCAAGCAGGGTGGGATTACATTTGATGAATGTATGTACCTTCTTCTCCTCAATCAGGTATCTGGCGATACGCTCAATCTCCTGGGGAGGACATCCGTGAAGGGTGGAAAGGGTTGCGCAATTGCATACATTGGGAGAAATGGCTTCCACATCCTCCCTGGACACCTTCTCAAACCTGTCCAGATTGTCAAGCAGCCACTGCCTGCACTCTTTGAAAATGGCGGTTTCAGAGGCATCCTTCATGCCCTCAATGAAACGGTCAATCTTCTCTGTCTTGATTCCGTCCAGGTCATATCCCACGGACATGTTGAACTGGAAGCCGTCGGGACTTCCCAGGCCGTATTCCCTGGCCAGCACCTTACATGCAAACCACGCCTTTACATACTCGTCAAATGCCTGGGGCACATAGAGCTCTGTGGACCACTCGCAGTTATAGCACTCGTCGTCTGCCTTGATACATGGCTTGGATACGGGAAGGTCCTCACCGTCCAGCTTCTGTACGGTCTTAAGCTCGAAGAAACGGCTGCCTGCCATGTAGGAAGCCACGATATTCTGGGTCAGCTGGGTATGGGGGCCTGCTGCCGGCCCGAAGGGAGTCTCCAGCTTACGGCCAAAAATCTCATAGGTTTTGTCCGGGTCCGCAATGAATGGCCTCTTGATGCCGAATACAGCTCCCTTCTTGTTCTCTTCAAGGATCCAGTTCATCAGTTTTCCAAATGGAATCGGGGTCATAATGTCGCTCATATTATTCTTATCCTCCTTTATAACCAGACCAGGTCCCAGCACCGGATACTGCGGACATAGTCCGCAGGCTCTCCATCCGGCTCAGCCGCCCGGGAGACTCAGTCGTCCCGAGGTGCCGAAATCCCGCCGCCCTGCAATCGGATATCACTTATAAATTATACATTGTGTCTGTTTTGGCCGTTAACCGTTGATGGAATGGGCCAGCTTCTTTGCCTCTTCCCTTACCTCGTAAAGGATCTTCTCCTCATCCAGTCCCACAAGCTCCCTGTTCTTCATCAGAACCTTGCCGTTACATACCGTGGTCACCACGCTTCTTCCCGTCATGCCGAACAGGATGTGGCCGTTGATATTGGATGCATCCATAGGAGTCAGCGGGATGTAGTCAGTGACAATCACGTCAGCGGCAGCGCCTTCCTTCAGTACGCCTAACTGCTTCTTAAAATAGCGGTTTGCAATCTTCGCGTTGCCCTCAAAGAGCATCTGAGGAACCTCGCCCCAGGCTGCATTGGCATCACAGAGGTGATGTTTGTGAAGAACATTGGCCACCTTAAAGGATTCTGTCATATCGTGGGTATAGCCGTCTGTTCCCAGACCGGTGAGAATTCCTCTGTGCACGATTTCCATGGTTGGCGGGCATCCGCATGCGTTGCCCATGTTGGACTCAGGGTTATGTACCACCATTGTATCCGTATCCTTAATCAGCTGCATCTCATGAGGATTTACGTAAATGCAGTGGGCCAGCAGGGTCTTTTCCCCAAGGATATTGCAGTCCATCAGACGATCCACGATTCTCTTGCCGTACTTCTTAAGGCAGTCGTGCAGATCCTCGATTCCCTCCGCCACATGGATGTGGTATCCCACCTCAGCCGGCTTGTTGGCTGCTGCCAGCTCCATGGTCTCATCCGAGATGGTGAACTGGGCGTGCATCCCCATCATTCCCGCAATCATGTCCGTATCGTCTGCCAGGGCATGTTTGATCCAGGAAGCGTTCTCCATAACAGCCGCCCTTGCCTTATCCATACCGTCCCTGTCGGATATCTCATAGCAGAGACAGGTTCTGACGCTCATCTCCTTTGCGGCGTCCTCAATGGCAAACAGGGAATCCTTTATCTCCCCAAAGCTTGCGTGGTGGTCAAATACAGTGGTGACTCCGTTCTTAATGGAATCCAGGTAAGTGGCCCTGGCGCTCTGGCGGGTCTGCTCACCCGTCAGATGGCGGTCAATGGTCCACCACATGCCGTCCAGGATATCCAGAAAACCCTTTGGATCATAACCTTTAATAGAAAGACCTCTTGCCATGGCACTGTAGATGTGCTCGTGGGTGTTGATGAAGGCCGGCATGATGACGCCCCCCTTTGCGTCCACATATTCGGCATCATGGAACTCTTTCTTAATCTCTTCCAGTGTGCCCACCTTCTTTATTGTGGTACCGTCCATTGCCACTGCCCCATTTTCAAAAAATGGCTGTTCTGGGTCTCTGGTAACCAGGCGACCGTTCCCAATCACTAACATAACCTCTCTCCTTTACATTTCATAAACTTTAATTCATAAACTTTAATAAGATAGAACAGGACTTCCTGTACCCCTATACTAACACCATACAAATCCATTTGCAAGCAGAAAATGCAAAATTTTTTAGATATTCAAAATTTTTTTGTAAAAACCTCTTGCAATTCCTTTTTTTTGTGCTATGATGGAATCATAAACAACGCATCACAACTTTGCGAAATGTTTATTGTACAAAGTCACCAGATTTGAAGAGTCCGAGGAAAAGGAGGTTAAGCCATGTCATACACACTAGATTTACTGAAACAGCTTGCTGATGGCCTTGCGAGACAGTTCGGACCTGACTGTGAGATTGTCATACACGACCTGAAGAAGCACGACCTGGAACATTCCATTGTGCACATCAACAACGGTCATGTGACAAACCGCCAGGAGGGGGACGGACCTTCAAAAGTAGTCCTGGAAACCCTTCACAAGGATCCGGCTTCTTTAAAAGACCATCTTGGATACCTGACCCGTACATCCAACGGCAAGATACTGAAGTCCAGCACCATCTACATTCGTAATGAGGAAGGAGATTCCATTGACTATCTTCTCTCCATCAATTACGACATAACAGGCCTGATGACCGTGGACCGTTCCATTAAAGCTCTCATCGACACCGAACCCCAAGGGGACGTGAAGCAGCAGCCCGAACAGATTGTCCACAACGTCAACGACCTGTTAGACACCCTGATTGAACAGTCGGTGGCTCTTATCGGCAAACCGGCCGCCCTGATGAACAAGGAGGAAAAGGTCACTGCCATCCAGTTCTTAAACGATGCAGGCGCCTTTCTTATAACAAAATCAGGGGACAAGGTTTCCAAGTACTTCGGAATCTCCAAATTTACTTTGTACAGCTACATTGATGTAAACAGCCGCAAGTCGGATGATAAAAAAGCGTGATGATAATAAGGAGGATTATGTAAGATGGATCAGAAGATTCTATGGGCGGTCAATCATATGCCTAAGACAGATGACAAGAACCTGCCGATTATGGGACTGGAGGAGATTGCAAAGGCAAGGACATTCCACGAAAGCTTCCCCCAGTACACCAAAACACCACTCACCAAGCTGGACCACATGGCAGCTTACCTGGGAGTAAAGGAAATCTACTTAAAAGATGAGTCCTACCGTTTTGGCCTCAACGCATTCAAGGTTCTGGGCGGTTCCTTCTCCATGGCCCGCTACATTGCCAAGGAAACAGGCAGGGACGTATCCGAACTTCCCTACTCAGTCCTCACTTCTGACCAGTTAAGAGAAGAATTCGGCCAGGCTACCTTCTTCACCGCCACAGACGGCAACCACGGACGCGGCGTTGCTTGGGCAGCCAACCGTCTGGGACAGAAGGCAGTGGTACATATGCCTAAGGGTTCCACCCAGACACGTCTGGAAAACATCGCCAAGGAAGGCGCTCAGGTAGACATCCAGGAGATGAACTACGATGACTGCGTACGTCTGGCAGCCAAGGAAGCCGACGAAACGCCAAGAGGCGTCATGGTACAGGATACGGCCTGGGACGGATACGAGGAAATTCCATCCTGGATTATGCAGGGTTACGGAACCATGGCCATGGAGGCCGGGGAGCAGTTAAAGGAATACGGCTGCGAACGTCCCACCCACATCTTTGTCCAGGCAGGCGTTGGTTCACTGGCAGGCGCTGTGGTAGGCTACTTCTCCAATCTCTATGCTGATAATCCTCCTGCTTTCGTAGTTGTGGAAGCCGAGGCAGCCGCCTGCCTGTACAAGGGCGCTGCTGCGGGCGACGGACAAATCCGCATCGTGGACGGCGACATGGAAACCATTATGGCCGGCCTTGCATGCGGCGAGCCCAACACCATTTCATGGGATATCTTAAAGAATCATGTGAAAGTATTCATCGCTGCTCCTGACTGGGCAGCCGCAAACGGTATGCGTATGCTGGGCGCTCCTATCAAGGGCGACGCGCCTGTTACCTCCGGAGAATCCGGCGCAGCTCCATTCGGCGCGCTGGCAGCCATCATGTCCATGGATGAATATGCTGACCTGAGGAAGGACATTGGCCTGGATGAGAATTCCAGAGTACTGCTCTTCTCCACTGAAGGCGACACTGACCCTGACCGTTACAAGAACATTGTATGGAAAGGTCTGGATAAATAACAATCACCTGTATCACACCCAAAACAAATATCAATGTATAATGGAGGAAATGAAGAAATGAATCTGGATTACGCAAAAATCAAAGAAGCAGCAAAGAACTATGAGAAAGACATGACCAAGTTCTTACGCGACATCGTTAAGTTCCCTGGCGAGAGCTGTGACGAGAAGGCACACATTGACCGTATCGCTGAAGAAATGACAAAGCTGGGATTTAACAAGGTGGAAATCGATCCCATGGGCAATGTTCTGGGATACATGGGAACCGGCGAAACCCTCATCGGCTTTGACGCCCACATCGACACAGTTGGCATCGGCAACAAGAACAACTGGAACTTCGATCCTTACGAGGGCTATGAGAATGACACTGAGATTGGCGGCCGCGGCGTGTCTGACCAGTGCGGCGGTATCGTATCTGCTGTATACGGCGCTAAAATCATGAAGGATTTAGGAATGTTAAGCGACAAGTATACGGTTCTGGTAACCGGAACCGTTCAGGAAGAGGACTGCGACGGTCTGTGCTGGCAGTACATCATCAACGAAGACAAGATTCGTCCTGATTTCGTAGTATCCACAGAGCCTACCGACGGCGGCATCTACCGCGGACAGAGAGGCCGTATGGAAATCCGTGTTGACGTAAAGGGCGTTTCCTGCCATGGTTCCGCTCCTGAACGCGGCGACAACGCTATCTATAAGATGGCTGACATCCTTCAGGATGTACGTGCGCTGAACGAGAATGATGCAGCTGACGACAAGGAAGTTAAGGGCCTTGTGAGGATGTTAGACGAGAAGTACAATCCCGAGTATAAGGAAGCCAACTTCTTAGGCCGCGGCACTGTTACTGTTTCCGAGATTTTCTTCACATCTCCAAGCCGCTGCGCGGTTGCCGACTCCTGTTCCATATCCCTTGACCGCCGCATGACAGCAGGCGAGACCTGGGAGAGCTGCTTAGACGAGATTCGCGCCCTTCCCGCAGTTAAGAAGTATGGCGATGATGTTACCGTATCCATGTATGAGTATTCCCGTCCTTCCTATAAGGGCCTTACATATCCAATCGAGTGCTACTTCCCAACCTGGGTTATCCCGGAGGACCACAAAGTTACCAAGTCCCTGGAAGAAGCTTATAAGAATCTGTTCGGCGACGAGCGTATCGGTGCCCACGCTACGGTAGAGATGAGAAAGGCACGTCCTCTTACCGATAAGTGGACCTTCTCCACCAACGGCGTTTCCATCATGGGACGCAACGGCATTCCTTGCATCGGTTTTGGTCCCGGCGCTGAGGCCCAGGCTCATGCTCCCAACGAGATTACCTGGAAGCAGGATTTAGTTACCTGCGCAGCTGTTTATGCTGCTCTGCCCAGCGTTTACTGCAAGTAATTATACTGCAAGTAATTATACTGCATGTAATTTTACTGCATGTAATATTGCTACAGGTAATTGCTTTCATTCGTTTATTGTCCGCAGGGTGTTTTCCCGGCTGCCATTCAGTTGTGGCGCGGCCCGCTGGTTCCGGTGCCATCCTTTTGGCCTGAGGGGCGGCCGGGAAGCATAGGGCATACGCCCTATTTTTCGCACTGCTCATTCGTATGCCGTTTTCCATGAAGTCCAAATGACCTGTTTGGTTTCGGCGGCTTATGCTGAAGGCCGCCGGAACGGCTCAGGCCCACTTACATTCATGAAGGAACGGATATCCCTTTTATTTTGTAACTTCCAACAACGATACCCAAATTAAAAATTAAACATATTAAAGGAGTCAATCAAATGAAAACATTACAGGATTACATTGATAAGTTAAACAGCCTCAACTTCAAGGAAATGTACGAGAACGATTTCTTCCTGACCTGGGAAAAGACAGACGAGGAACTGGAAGCTGTATGGACCGTTGCTGACGCTCTCCGCTTCATGAGAGAGAACAACATCTCCACAAAGGTATTTGAGAGCGGCCTTGGCATCTCCTTATTCCGTGACAACTCCACCCGTACACGTTTCTCCTTTGCTTCTGCCTGCAACCTGTTAGGTCTGGAAGTTCAGGATTTGGACGAGGGTAAGAGCCAGGTTGCTCACGGCGAGACGGTTCGTGAGACAGCTAACATGATTTCCTTCATGGCTGACGTTATCGGTATCCGCGATGACATGTACATCGGCAAGGGCAATGCTTACATGCACGAAGTTGTTGACGCTGTTACACAGGGCCACAAGGACGGCATTCTGGAGCAGAAGCCAACCCTGGTTAACTTACAGTGTGACATCGACCACCCGACACAGTGTATGGCTGATATGCTGCACATCATCCATGAGTTCGGCGGCGTAGAGAACTTAAAGGGCAAGAAGTTAGCCATGACATGGGCTTACTCTCCTTCCTACGGCAAGCCTCTCTCCGTTCCTCAGGGTGTTGTGGGCCTGATGACACGTATGGGTATGGAAGTTGTTCTGGCTCATCCGGAAGGCTATGAAATCATGCCGGAGGTTGAGGAAGTTGCCAGAAGGAACGCTGAAAAGACCGGCGGTTCCTTCCGTGTATCCCATGACATGGCTGACGCGTTCAAGGATGCCGACATCGTATATCCAAAGAGCTGGGCTCCATTTGCAGCTATGGAAAAGAGAACCAACCTGTACGCAGAAGGCGACCACGAGGGCATCAAGGCTCTGGAGAAAGAACTTCTTGCTCAGAACGCAGAGCACAAAGACTGGTGCTGTACTGAGGAACTGATGAAGACCACCAAGGACGGCAAGGCTCTGTACCTGCACTGCTTACCTGCTGACATCAACGATGTAAGCTGCAAGGACGGCGAGGTTGAGGCAACTGTATTTGACCGCTACCGCGATCCTCTGTACAAAGAAGCAAGCTACAAGCCATATGTTATCGCCGCCATGATTATGCTGGCTAAGTTCGCTGACCCGGCTGACGTTTTAAAGAGGCTGGAAGAAAAAGGAACTCCCAGGGTATTCAAATAAATCATTCATCTTACCATGTAATACAATGTAAGGGCTGCCGGACTGAGTCCTGCAGCCCTTTTTGTCTCAAATTATGCAAAAACTTGGCGGGATACCCTCATATCCTGCCCTATAAAGGGGAAAATCACTATGGAAAACAAGAAAAAACGTATTGTCATCGCCCTTGGCGGCAATGCACTGGGCAATACCCTTCCTGAGCAGATGAAAGCTGTCAAGATTACAGCCAAGGCCATCGTAGACCTTATAGAGGAAGGCTGCGAGGTTATCGTAGCCCACGGAAACGGCCCTCAGGTGGGCATGATCAACAATGCAATGGCCGCGCTGAGCCGCGAGGACGCAAACCAGCCCAACACCCCGCTCTCCGTCTGTGTGGCCATGAGCCAGGCCTATATCGGCTACGACCTGCAGAACGCATTAAGAGAGGAACTCTATAACCGTGAAATGTATGATATTCCGGTTGCAACCATGATTACACAGGTCCGTGTGGATGCAGACGATCCTGCGTTTGAAGCTCCTTCCAAGCCAATCGGCCATTTCATGACAGAAGAACAGGCCAGGATTGCCGAAGAAAAGTATGGTTACATCATGAAGGAGGATTCCGGACGGGGTTTCCGCCGCGTGGTGGCATCTCCAAAGCCTGCTGAAATCGTTGAAATCGGCGCTATCCGCTCCCTGGTAGACTCAGGACAGCTGGTAATCGCCTGCGGCGGCGGCGGTATCCCGGTTACCCGTCAGGGAAACCACTTAAAGGGCGCAAGCGCCGTAATCGACAAGGACTTCGCAAGTGAACTGTTAGCTGAGAATCTGAACGCTGATTTCCTGATTATTCTCACTGCAGTTGAAAAGGTTGCTATTAACTTCGGAAAGCCGGAAGAAAAGTGGCTGGATGACCTGGACACAGAAGAAGCAAGACAGTATATCAAAGAGGGACATTTTGCCCCTGGTTCCATGCTTCCCAAAGTTCAGGCTGCTGTTAAATTTGCTGAATCAAAACCAGGACGCACTGCTCTCATTACGCTGTTGGAAAAAGCAAAAGACGGTATCCAGGGCAAAACCGGTACTCATATCCATTTAGCGTAAAGGAGGCAATGAAATATGAATACAGACAATACAGTGAAACAGCGCGCATCCCTGTTTGATTTGGATGGTGTGCCAAAAATGAGCCAGGCAATTCCCCTGGCCCTGCAGCACGTAGTAGCCATGATTGTGGGCTGTGTAACGCCGGCCATCATAATTTCCGGAGCAGCAGGCATTGACACGGCAGACCGGGTTTTGCTGATTCAGGCTTCCCTGGTGGTATCCGCCCTGGCCACCCTGCTGCAGCTCTTCCCCTTAGGCAATAAGAACGGTTTCCATCTGGGCTCCGGCCTTCCTGTTATCCTGGGCGTAAGCTTTGCCTACGTCCCCAGTATGCAGGCCATTGCGGAGCAGTCCGGCATCCCGGCCATACTGGGAGCACAGATTGCAGGCGGCGTCTGCGCCATTCTCGTAGGCCTTACCATCAAGAAAATACGAAAGTTCTTCCCGCCTCTGATTGCAGGCACGGTTGTGTTCACCATCGGTCTGTCCCTCTACCCCACTGCCATCAACTACATGGCAGGCGGCGCGGGCCAGCCCACCTACGGCGCATGGCAGAACTGGGTGGTTGCCATCTTCACTCTGGTGATAGTCACTGTGCTGAACCATTTTGCCAAGGGATTCCTGAAACTGGCGTCCATCCTTATAGGCATGATTGCAGGCTATATCTTCTCCATGTTCTTTGGCATGGTAAGCTTCGGCAATGTGGCTGAATCCGGCATGTTCCAGCTTCCCCAGGTCATGCATTTCGGCATCAGCTTTGAGGCGTCTGCCTGCGTGGCCCTGGGACTGCTGTTTGTCATCAACTCCGTGCAGGCCATCGGTGACTTCTCTGCAACCACGGCAGGAGGCCTTGACCGCGAGCCCACCACAAATGAGCTTCACGGCGCTATCCTGGGCTATGGCTTCTCAAACATCATAGGTGCATTCCTGGGATGTCTGCCCACTGCCACCTACAGCCAGAACGTAGGTATCGTGGCTACCACCAAGGTTGTCAACCGTGTGACCTTAGGACTTTCCGCGCTGATTATACTGGTTGCCGGACTGTTCCCCAAATTCTCCGCCCTGCTGACCACCATTCCCTATGCGGTCTTAGGCGGCGCGACTGTATCTGTATTCGCTTCCATTGCCATGACCGGCATGAAACTGGTCATGACGGAAGATATGAACTACCGCAATACCTCCATCGTGGGGCTTGCGGCTGCCCTGGGAATGGGCGTGTCACAGGCATCCGCCTCCCTGTCCGCATTCCCCACATGGGTTACCACAATCTTCGGAAAATCTCCGGTTGTCATCGCTACCCTGGTGGCTATCCTGTTGAATGTCACACTTCCGAAGGATGCCGGAAAGGCTGAAAAGAATTAATCCTATTATTGTAATGGTGTAGATGGAAAACGGACTGTCCCTGGAGGGGCGGTCCGTTTTTCGGATTACGGTGGATGAAGAAGTATAACTTCTTAAATATAGTTTTCACTATATCTATTTAATTGTGTAATTGCCATATTTAAAATATCAACACAATCTCCTGTTCCGGCACAGACACAGCAATTCCTGACACTATAACCTTCTATCTAATCCCCGCCCCCAAAAGGCCCATCCTGATTTTCCATCAGCAGATGTTCAAAATCCTCCTGAGGCATGGGCTTTGCGAAAACATATCCCTGGATCACATTGCAGCCGCCTTTCTGAGGAATTCAACGGTGTCCATATCCTCCACGCCCTCTGCAATGGTCTTTATATTCAGCTCCCTGGCCATATTGATAACATTGGACACGACAATGCGTTCGCGCCGGATATCCCGGCTCTTGTGGAAGAATAGGATATCCAGCTTCAGCACATCGATTGGCAGATTCTTTAACAGGTTAAGGGAACTGTAACCCGAACCATAATCATCCAGAGAACAGATAAACCCGCGCGCATTAAGATTGACCACCAGCTCTGCAAATAATTCCGTGTCAGCAGCCAGTATACTCTCCGTAAACTCCAGCTCCAGGACGCCGTCCGGTACAGAATATTTATCCTTGATATCCGTATAAAAATCCACAAAATCATTCTGGAACAGACCGGCTTTTGAAACGTTGACCGCTAGGCTCACAGGACTCCCGCCCCGTTCCAGGTGAATCCTGTACCAACGGCATGCATGTTCAAACATATAGCGGTCCAGTTTCACAATAAGCTCGCTTTTTTCAAATAACGGAATGAAATTTCCCGGCAGTATCATCCCCCTGCCCGGACTGAGCCAGCGGGCCAGCACCTCTGCCCCGGTAATCCTGTTACCGTTCTGAATATCTATCTTAGGCTGCATATAGAGCTTGAACTCATCATCTGCCATGGCTGCCTCTGCCTCAGCCTCCAGGGCGGAATCCTCTAACATACGCCTGCGGATGCTGTCGTCATAGAACACGTAGGAGCTTCCCGGTCTTTCCTTTGCAATCTTATGGGCCATATTGGCATAGTTCACCAGCACATCCAGAGACTGCTTCCCATCACCCGGCCGGAACCGGTAAACGCCCACAGGAATCTCCATGAAGGGCTGTTCATCCATGCCCGAGTTTCTCATATATTCCTTAATCTGGCACAGACCTCTGTCCAGTACCCGCGTATCCACACACCGGGTAATACCGGCAAAGCTATCAGCCGCTATGCGGCAGCTGATACAGTCAGAGCCTTCCACCGTCCTTAGAAACTCTGCCACCAGCCTGAGAAGCCTGTCACCCTCCTCATACCCCAGCACATCATTAATCAGCTTGAAGTTCCTTAAATCGCCATACCAGAGCACATATGCGGTGAGCTCCGAACGGGTGAGCTCAGGACGGTTCAGAAATATCTCCGCTTCACGCTTAAAGCCCGCGAAATTGCGCAGGCCTGTAAGAGAATCACTGTAAGCCAGTTTCATCAGCATCCTCTGGTTATTCACAGCCATCTTCCGCTGTCTGCTCATCAGCCATATAAACAAACCGCAGGCCACCACAATGATGAGCATGATGCCCCATGCTGTCTGAATATAACTGGAACGCAGCACATCCACAGGAACCATACTCACCTGATACCACTGTCCCTCAATAATGGGAAGGATCACCAGTATCTGCCTGATTCCCTGCCTGTCCGTAAGCACGAAATCCACCCCCCATGCCCGTGCCTCCTATGGCCTCTGCAATCCTCGCTTTATTATCAGGAAGGATGTCTCCCTCATATGTCTTAATGGTCTTAAGCACATAATTGCCGTTTACATCCAGGATATTGGAGTAACCAGCCCCTTTAAGAACCGGTGCATCAATGATTTCCCTCAGTACGGCAGCCGAATGGACCGCACAGAGTATGCCTCTGACATCGCCGCTGCTGTCGTTGATTCTGACGCCAAAATAGTTTATATATCCACTTGCATCCTGTTGGTCCGCAAATGTGTTGGATATGCTTTTTCCGCCCTGTAAAGCCCGCTCAAAAAATTCCATTCCTTTCAGATTAACCTCTTGGACATTACCTTCCATATCCACCATACGGGCATTACCGTTAATATCCGCGTATCCCATACGGATAAAGGCATTTTCCTTATTTATATCTTTTAATATGGTCATGATCTGGCTCTCATCCAGCGTTGCCAGCTCCCTAAGACTTACAGCCAGTCCCTCCAGCGTCTGCCAGTCTCCCTCAATCTGTTTTAAAATGGATGTCCTGGTTTGATTGGCAGCATCATACAGGTATGCTACGTTCTCTTTCTGGCTTTTCAGAATCATCTGAACAAGAAAAATAATGCTTCTGGCTATAAAACATAAACAAAGTATGATAGGAAGCAGCGTATCCCTGCGGCTCTTTCCTCTGCCATCTGCAGATGTCATCTCATAGTACCCCTGTCTTATTTGGACTCTAAAATAATAATAATAATAATAATAATAATATATTTCATATAAATATCAATGACAAATATCCCCAGAAACAGTACCACATGCTGCTATATGATACAATTTCCGGGGTATACACAAGGCGTTATTTCACTTGTTTTCTATTCAGTCGGTTTATATATAACCTACTCATTCAGCTCATATGAAACCGTCACCTGGGCTTCCACACTGACCTGGCCCGGCATTACAGGAGCGCCTGCATCTTCCAAAGCCACAGCTGACATCTTGGCAGAACCCCCCGAATTATAGGAAGCATATCTGGTATCCGGCTGATAGCCGAATTCCTCCACATGGACCACACCGGCCAATGTCTTTGCGCCGGCCTCCGCCAGAGCCTGTGCTTTGGCCTGGGCCACGGCCATGGCTCCCTTCAGCGCCTCCTGATAGCTGGCATCATAGCTGCTGGAAAAATAGCTGACGGAATTAATACCGTTGACTCCCGCGGCCACTGACTTTGTGATGATGGTTCCTGCATTGTCAATAGGTATGTCGGATACTGTCAAATTGGTCGTCATCTCATATCCGATTATCTCCTGTTTATCCGAATTCCAATTGCGGATAGGACTCAGACCATAGGAAGATGTCTGTATGGAAGTTTCTTCCACTCCCAGGCCCTTTAATGTCTCAATGGCTGCGTTCAGGTCACTGGCATTCTTCTCCTGGCAGGCAGCGGCCGTATCCTCCCTGGTATAGACGGCATATTCAATCCGGGCCATGTCCGGCACCACCTTTACCTCCTCACGCCCTGTCACCGTAATCACATTCTCTGCGGCATCTACATTCTGTACCTTCAACGTGTCCGGCATCTGCGTCCCTGCCGCACATCCGCCCAGCCCTAAGGCTGCGGCGGCCACTGCCGCGCTGATACCCGCTGTGTATACTGTCCTCTTCATAAAATGTTTCATAATTGCCTCCCTCTTTTCTGTTTTCATCGGAATCCATTCATATGATACAGGCGTACTAATATGCCCTATCCTTATACTACCAGAAAGAGAGAATTCTGGTATTTCTTTTCTCTTAATTATAGAGGTATGTTTCATTACAAAGTTTCTACGAATTTATTTCTGGCAATGCCTGCTGCTCTTGCTATAACTTTCCGCTATCTCCGTATCCTGCCTGTCTATATTTTGTCACTGCCCTTGACAGCGGCGCCGGAAACTGCTAATATAGAGTGAGCGCGGGATTTCGTTAGCATACCAGATAAGCGCAGCACTGAATATTCAGGGGTTGTACTGGTTTCGACGGGGGTCATGCAGCTGGTGAAGCTATCCCCATGCGATGGGTTAAATGGCAAAAATAAATATAAACGCTAACGACGAATTAGCAATCGCTGCCTAATGGCAGCTGTCAGACTTAGAGCACCCGCACTTTAAGACCCTGGCATCGACTATGTGGGAAACGACGTATGCAAAGCTTTGAGCATATGGGCGTATGATGAAGCTACTGAAACCATCCGGGTGTCCTTTCTCTGATGGCAGAGGGAATGTCAAATAAAGGACTATGATAGTAGAAGAACAGGGAATTGATTTTCGGACAGGGGTTCGATTCCCCTCAGCTCCACTTAAGGAGAATTATCCGAACACTTTGTTTTATGCAAATGGAGTGTTTGGGATAATCGTAAAGATTAACGGTAGGATATAATTCCTACCGTTTTTTTTTTTTACAGGCGGGCCCGGTCACATCCGGTACCCGCCTTTCACTTACTTCTCTTTCTCCTTCCCTTCCTGAATCCGTTTCCAGATGGTCTCAAATTCATCCGGCTTCGGGTCCGGGATGGGTAAGGGGACGGTCATGTGTCTGACTGCTTCAAATTCTTTTAGCAGTTCTTCATCCGAGTACTTTTCCGCCGATTCTGGCGGTTCATCGTTTCGCTTTCCATCCATCTTTATGCGCCTCCTTCCAAGGCCATTGTACTCCTTTCAATGCAGGGGTTGTCCTGGTAAATAATACCATAAATAGTCCATTTATTCGCATTTTACGACACTTTTCGTTGCTTTTTGTCGTTCAATCTTCACTTGATAATGCCCCTCCTTGCATATACCGTTAAATTAGTATCAAAAAACAAGGAGGAATCAGTATGAAATACGAAAGAGAAACCGGTAACCTGCTTCGACGGCTTGGCGTCAATAATTCCTACATAGGATTCCGCTATACTATCTATGGTGTAATCCGCGCTATTGCGAACCCGGAACTGCTTACCTACATATCCAAAGGGCTATACGTAGAAATTGCCGCCCGCTACCAAACATCTGTAGGATGTGTAGAACGTAATATACGCACCATCATTAATACTATTTGGCTCCATGGCGACCGGAATCTTTTAAACCAGGTTTTCGGCTTTGAATTGGCACAAAAGCCGCGGAACGGCGCCTTTATTGATGCGCTGGCTCATTATGTTGTACGCCATTATTATGATTGAGGAAGTTAGGGCGCTATCGCAGCGCCCTTCGGTAATCTACCAATTAAACACGTACCGTCGATTTACCATGTCGTATTCTTCTGCAATCCGGAGCACACCCCTGGCCGTACAATGAAGCCGTCTGCTTCCATCTCGTCGTTTATCTTCTTGATAATTAAATACCCATACCTTTCGGAGCAGTCCATGATGGATGCTACCTCTTTGGCTGTCATTAATGGACTTTTCACTGATTTATCTCCCTTCTACGCTACCCCATATTTAATGGCCATCTCTTTTACAATGGCGGTATAACCCTCAATTAGTTTCTTATCCTCTGAAATAATGTCCACCATTGACAGCTTGTCCCGCTTTGATTTGCAGACACCCTCGTCCGCCATTCTGCGGCGCTTGTTTGTCAGTCTGGTTTTCAGGCTTACGCCCATTCTCTTTTCCAAGAGCTCATAACTTTCTGCCCTTACCTGCTGGAATGCAGTACCCCCGCCCAGCTCCTGGGCCATCTTATTAATGAGGTTCCGTGTGTCATCCCGCCATGAAGTGGTGTCCAATGATACCACATCCCGGATGCTTTCTATCCGGTCAGCATTTTTCTGGCCGGCTTCCTTAATCTCTGCCAGCTCCGCCGCCTGACGCTTCTGTTCCATCTCCATGTTGATGAGTAGGCGGAGCTCTGGGGACATTTCCTGCAATCGGAGTACCATTTCCTTTGTCTTGTCTTCCACTTTTGTGAAGTAATCCCTGGCCTGTTCGCCTCGTTCATTTTTCTGTGTCATGGAAAGCTTTTTTGCAAAACGTGCGGTGAGCTTATAATCTGTGGTAGCTTGTCCGCCCCATTCGTCATTTAGTACGAATGCCCAAAAATCAACGTTTTCTTCCGCCCACTCAATTTTATGATAAATGTATTGCATGGAAAACAATGAATTAACGTGCATATGACGCATTTATAACATTATTTTGCACACATCAGAATAGTATGAAAAAAATATCAGTACCATTCCAGTTCCAAAAAAAAGGGGGGGGCCTACCACTCGAACACGTATCGCCGGTTAATCATGTCATACTCTTCCGCAATCCGGAGCACGCCTCTGGCATCTGTAATCATGCACTTGCCCTCGTCGCTGCCCTTGACTGGACAGAGCAGGAAGGCCTCGCCGGAGGGGTCTACCTGGTAGCCGGTCAGCATGTACCCTTCGCTGTCAAACAGATACCAACCGCAGGTGCCGTCCGTAGCCTCCTGGAGCCAGTACCAACCGTTGGCCGCATAGCTGCCATCTGCAAACTGATACCACCAGCGCTGCCCGTCTGCGGCCGGCTGGAAGCCCTGGGTGTATGTCACCGGGACCGGCGTGTAGTCGATGTCGCAGAGCTTCAATGCCTTCTGCCAGGGCGTGGCCGTCACGCGGCTCTTGATGGTTCCATAGTTGATGCCTTTGGCCTCAATACACTGACCATCACCTATGTATACCCCGATATGCCCCGGCTTCCAGAGCGCCCAGCCTACCATGGACTCGTCCAGATGGTCGATACCCACACGCTCCACGGCTGTGTCATGGTAGTTGTAGCTGCCCCGGATGCGCCCAGTGTACCAGCTGATGAGGCCGGAACAGTCCGTGCAGCGCTGACCTATGTACTTGGCCGCCTTGGCTTTGTAGGTGGATGTATATGTGCCTGGGTTCTCCCGGGCCAACCTGTCCAGTATGGCCTGGGTAAGGACCTCTCCCTTGGCGCCGTACACGTAAGGCGTGCCAAGCTTGTCCTTGCAATGCTCAATTAAACCTGCTGCTGTTTTACTCATATCGTACCTCCAATCAAAAGATAAGGCCCGGGACTTACTCCCAGGCCAAAAGTTGTGACGTCACAAGTTGCGATATCGCAATTACTCCTTTTCGTCGTCTACACCGCTCTGGTGCTTACCCGGATGCGGAGTGTCTGTTGGTGCATTATACAGGTATGGGGTGGGCTGTTTTTCCTGCAGGTCTGGCCCCTCTGCCAGGTATCCCCCATTTCCCGGAATATGCGCTGCATGTTTTCCTGTTGATTCTGCCATAATATGTACCTCTCTTTCTTGGTTTGGTTGATGGTTGCTGCCGTCTTGTCCCTGGCGGCGGGGAGATATACGGACCACCTCCTTTTATGTCCTGCTGCCTCCCTGATAATCTGTATTGTCAATCTTATCCTTTAATACCGCGATATATTTACGCAGCCATTCCGGCACATTGGCACCCATACGACCGGCATTCTCAATGATGGACAGCAACTCGTTGAGTAAGTACCAGACCGCCACCAGGAGCCCGAAGAAGGCCTTGACGGATATCTGCATCCCAAGCTCTGCCGACACAAAAACAATCACATAATCAACCACCATAGCCGCGGCAATTACGCACAGGTATCCCACCTTTTTAATGATACCCTTAGCCCCTTTTCTGGAGCTCCATCCATAGCTGGCATCACCCGGATGGTCTATGGCCTCATTTTTACTGGCCAGCATCCCGGTTATGTAATCTAACACCATCGTACCCATTAGGATGCACAGCACCGGATAAAGGATTCCTAGCTTCGCACTTAAAAAGGCACCAGCTGCTGCCAGCGCCCCCTGTACTGTAATTACATATTCTCTTTTCATTTTCATTAACCTCACCTTTCTATAATATTTTATAATACGGCCGCTCCTCGCCCCACCACCAATACCGTAACCAGTCATCCAGCACGATTCCAGCCAGGCTTACCGGCATCCAAAGCAGGCAGTATTGCGGACATACCTGACCCAGGATATTGCCCGGCAGGCTGCTGTAATCCCACACATTCCATCCCAGCCACAGGTTGACTACACAGCCGGTCGCAAACTCCAGCACTGTCACAATGCAGGCTCCAATAATCACCTGCTGCCATAGCGGCATAGACCAGGGGAGTGCCTCGTTAATCAGGCCCAGGCCGATAAAACACAGGCCGCCCAGGATAAACATTGTCCAATGGCTATACCCGCGCCACAGCAGCTCTAAGGTTATGTACATCAGTCCTCCAACGGCCCACAATATGACATACTTATCGTTCCGTCTGTGCCCCATCCGTGCTCACTCCTATCTGCCCGGCTATCTGTGTCAGATATGTCTTAAGCACCTCGCTCTGGTACTCTTCCGGCACATCCGCACCATAAAAGATTTCCTGGACCTCCTCAGCGGTCTGGCAGCCAGCAATCCACATGTTAAGTGCATTGCAATAGGTGGTGTGATATGATACGTGCCACATGGCCGCCTGGATGATCGTCTGCATGTCTGCCGCCGTGTAATACCGGCATGGCTGCCCATCGGCGTGATACTCAATCTGTTCCTGGCCGGCTGCGACCTGGATTTGTTTACCAAACAAATTGAGCTGGTCGTGCTCCGTCAGACTGTAATGCTCCACGGCCCCGTCAGATAACGTGACATTGATGCCATGGTAGATAATCTGTTCACATGCTGCAGACATCTCGGCTTTTTTGGCGGCCTGTACCTCTGCCAGGGTTGGAACGTATGGTTCTGGCGGTTCCACCGGCTCTGGAGGGATTGGAGGGATATATACGCTTCCGTCATTGGACAGCCACACTGTATTCTCCTCCTGCTTCCACACCGTTTCATATCCTGTGATTACTCCGCCCAGCTGGCCGCCAATGGTGTATGTGGTGATGTCTCCCCATGTCACTGGTATTGGGCCTGCAAACTCAATCCGCAACACATTGGTTGATTCCGGCTGGATGCATTCAATTTCATACAGTTGTTCGTTTTTTCCTACTTTAATTTTTTCCATGGATTCACTCCTTTTTTAATTATTAAAGGCCCTTGTGGGGCCCGGTTTACGAGTTGCTTACTGTGCTCAATACCAAGATAACGCAAAAATCTCAAAGCGAATTTCATGCGATTGCAGATGTGGCTGGTGTGAGCACTGGACAGGTCGCAGATGGTTACCACAATGTAAGCAAAATGAGCAACGGACAGTTCCGGTACTCTGCGCATTTTACATGCTATCCATCTGCTATCCCGAACGGAAATATTGTTGGATATCTTCCTGAGAGCGCGAATCCTTATCAAACTATATACGATTATGCTTACGATGTTATAGGCCAAAGATGGGTGCGTATTCGGATCGGCAATGACAATAGAAGCATCCAGTTAATGAATCTTGACGGCACGAATGTAACATCCGCGCAAGTAACACTCGAATATCATATTGATTTTTAATCCACTATATTTACCGCCATTTTTTTATCAGCAGCACATCGACAGAAATTCCATTAGGTATTATTTTTGGTACTTCACGGTCATTGCCGACAAAGCAAGTTAATACATTTTGTTCTATTCCCGTAAAATAGCTATAAGCGACTTCTTCATTTGTTTTTATATTTGTGACACACAGAAAAACATAGTCATCTGGTATTGTAAGTGCAATAGAAATCTTCTTTCCATAGTTGGCCGGAATTTCTATTGGCTGAGAATAAGTATAGGTATTTACAGTCAGCATTTCTTTAAAATTGGTATTGAGCACAGTATAAAGGTCCATCAATTTCTTGCCCTGGGCAGCCG
>ERZ1036412.538-NODE-538-length-24671-cov-72.045133_pt1 | contig 24671 bp, 22 predicted proteins | sample MGYA00514218_ERZ1036412 | MGnify/ENA primary metagenome ERZ1036412 (study PRJEB33795, sample SAMN09464944) | human gut metagenome | host: Homo sapiens | place: USA: Stanford, California | collected 2016-11 | study: EMG produced TPA metagenomics assembly of the... | reverse complement strand
GCGTATTGTTTCACTCATCGCACAATTTCTCCTTTCCTTTTTCCTCTAGTATATCACTTCCTCCATGTCTTGAAAAAGTTTGTTACGCAGCAAGCTGCGGGGAATTAAACCCTCTTTTTGATTAAATTTGTTGGTTATCAGAAGGCCTATTTTTTGGCTTTTAAATAGTATTGGGGGGGGGGGGGGATTTTTCTAAAACCGGGAATGGAAGGAGAGAATGGGGTATAACCGGTCCATCTCTTAAGTGGTAGACCGGATATATTATATTCTACAAAAGAAAAAATGAATCATACAGGCCTGACTAAAAAGGATGGGAGTAAACCTGTCCGCCGTACATTGACAACTTCATATCCAGCCAATCCGTTACATTGGCTGTCCGGTCGTGAGGAACGAAAGCGACGTGAGGGGTGCGCGAAGACTGCCTGCAGGTCATGATCCTGTCCATGGATGTGCAATACATCTTAAGGCAAGAGCGGTATACACCTGACTCTCAATCAACCCTAAGCAGGGTTGAATCGCCATGCCCCCGGATAGCTGACAATGATACTTCCGTCCAGTCACAGCCCCCTTGGCCGGGGACCACGCAATGAGGGCGCCCCCCGGAGAACCCGGAGGGGTGGGATTCCTATGATGCCTGTCAGCTGCAGGCAGGCGGACTGGCTGCCCTGTCCAGGCATTCTTCTGGACAAGCTTCGGAGAGTAGTGTCGAATAGAAGCACAAATAGGAAACGGAAAGAAGGTGGTTTCGATGTCAGACCATGCAGGTATGTGGTATGCGGGGAATGCGGAAGAGCCTTCATCCGTAAGAAGGAGCAGAAACAAAAGGGAGTGTCCATCAAGTGGAGATGTCCGGGCCATCGGTCAGAGGCATGCCAGTGCTTCATCAATGAGATATGGGAAGATGATATAAAAAATACGTTTGTGAATGCCTTTAATACTCTTGTGGGACATGCAGATGAGTTATTTGGTCCAATCATACAAGGGGTAAAGAGGATACAGGAGGCCAATGGTCTCCATGAGGAATCAGCAGCGTTAAACCAAAAGAAACTGGAACTAAAAGAGCAGAGACATATACTCAGGCAGTTAAGAGCAAATGAGTGTATCGACTCTGCTCTTTATTTTGAGGAGAGCCGGAAGATTGAAGGAGAGCTAAACAGATGCAGGTCAGAGGAAAAACAGCTGCATTGTAGCGGCACCCACCGTGCTATAATCACAGGATTGCAGTCCACCCTGCACCAGCTCCAAGGATATGATGGGAAGATGCAGGCATCCGATGGTGACCAGTTCATCCTCCTGGTCCGGGATGTCTCGGTGGAAAAGGGACGGGAGCTGGGCTTCCATCTGCGGTGCGGACTTATCCTATATGAGCCAGTCATATGACAGGAGGGATGCCATATGAACAACTATATAACCTATGGGTACCGCCTGGTTGACGGAGACATGAGAATGGATTCAGGGCAGAGTGAGGCTGTACACCTTATCTTTGATGCATATGACGGAGGGGAATCCATCAAAAAGATATCCGGAAAATCTTGAGTAACAAGGACTATCTGGGAGTGGAGCCGTACTCAAGGATGATTGAAGAAGAACAGTTTGACCGGGTACAGGAGAGCCTGAAACGCTCCCTGGATGGAACCAGCGACATCCATCCGGTTCCATCCAGGGAACATCCATGTATACAGGCCGGTTGATATGCAGCAGCTGCGGCGGGGTATATTCCATCTATAAACAGAGCAGCAAGGGTGACAACAGGAACGTCCGATATTGGAAATGCAGGCATTACGACCCAGCTACGAAGGAACCATGTAAGATGCCCATTTTGACAGAGAAGCAGCTGGATGAAATGTTTTTACAAGCTCTTATGCGAATGAAAACAGAGCCAACTCTGTACCATGAGGAAACGAAAAAGATACTGACCGGAATCATCAAAGAAAGACAGTGTATGGAATCTGAATTAAATGTGTGCTGGAACAGATGCAATAAAGACTATGAAAGGATGGAGCAACTCTATTTTCAGATTGCTGCCAAGCGATACCAGGAGATAAAACTGGCAGACTTGACCCATCAGATAGAGGAATATCTTCGGGAGGTGAATGCTTCCACTCAGGCAGATTCAATTGATTCGTCCATAGCAATCAATTCATCCGTATTCAAAATCATCAAGAGGGTAGAGGTCCAACCGGACAGAAACCTGAAATTTGAACTATCAAAAGAGAATGCGAGAGAAAAAACAATGGCCAGATTGTATGAGCTCCTGGAACTGCAGAAAAAGGTCGAGAGACAGTTTGGTGTAGATGGGTATAATGTTTTTGTTTTTGGCAGCTATGTGACAACTCGTTATGTGGAGGGGAAGAGTGATATTGACATCGCTATTTATACAGAAGATTTTGATTTATATAAAGGGATATCCATGTATTTGGAAGGATATTTTGCTGAAAAAGGAATTGAAAGTGATATTTTCTATATAGATTTAACGATGGAGGCGCCTGTTTATTGCGCACCTTTAAGATCAAAAATACAGTTTACAGACTATTATCCCAAAAAGTTAGAGGAGTTTGGAGAAAGGTGTCAGCATAAGCTGGATCAAATTAAAGCGAGGATAGCAGTATGAAATTTAGTGAGGACATCATAAAAGGATTTAATCTGGAACCCGTGGAAGAAAAAGAACCAGTGAATGTAATGCGGATAGAGGATATGCTGCAGTTTATGAAAAGCTGTGCTGAAAGAATTGTGCAGAAAAGTGAGCAGTATATAAAGACGGATGATGCGGATATCCAGATGGACTGTATTGATATAGTGACAGCAAAGCTGAATGATTTTACGCAGGTATTTAAAGATATTATCATTTTCATGATATATGGATGTCGGCATAATTACAAGATAAGGGCTATGTAGTTAGAAAAGAAAATAAACGCTCAGGCGAGTGGTGGGTTTAGGAATAGGCATTGATAAAGTCGGCTAAAAATAAATACTAATATTGGCATCTATTCCCCCGCAGCACCACATTAAGCTACGGTAGTTTAGATGCCAATTGTGGTTTTTGGAGAGAAAAAGTGGATAAAACCACAAGATGCGGTAGTTTTTGAATGAAGGTTGAGTGAAATTGCGGCCTGGAAATAGGTGTTTTTCGGGGCGTGAGAAATAGATGCCTTGGCCCTGGGAGCTGGATGCTCCTGGGGCCTTTTGGTTATTTCATACTATAAAACTTGATAATACGAAGTAGCCATTAGTGATGTAAAAGTGATTCGAGCATATCTAGGGATCTGGATATCATTCTCTTATGCCGATGTCAGAAAACGATGGTATGACCATAGTCTATCAGATGAAAAAAAAATTTTGGCATTTTCCATGTCTTTGCCAGAGAGGCAGAGCGGCTGGATGAAGGTAGGGGATTCGAGTAGAATTATTGATGTGGCATTTTGAACCTTGAGCAGCAAGCTCCGGCAGTTCGATTGCGTTTTGGGGACATACGAAGTATAATAGAAAAAATCGGCTATTATCAGAGCAGGAGAAGTTGCGATGGAGGACAATGCAAAGCAAGACATACCCACAGATTTGGCAAAACAGCTGGGGAGTATAATCTATATTACAAAATTTCTGGACGGACGGGTTGATATATGGAATTTTGGAAAACTGCTTACGGCCGTATATCGGGAGGAGGAAACCCTGCGGGAACGGCCCAGGCTCAAGCAGCCAGTTCAAAAACCAAACGTCATCCGGTACATCCTCTGTCACTACGTCAAAATTTCCTGACACGGATTATCCTTCAAGCAGAAGTAAATACAATCAGGCAATATTGGATTATGAGATTGATGGCAGCACCTTCTATTACGACATGAAGATGGTCTCATGGGATGGAAAAACCGTTGGCTATGATGCGGCTTACATGAGCCTGATGGACTATATGCAGTTGATTCTTGACAGAAACCCGATGATTTATATCAGCTTTTCAGTAAGCGACTCCTACTATGAGAAGCTTAATGAAGGCAGGATTGCCAGTACAGTCGACTGTAAATGGTGCGACGGTACAGGAATGTCTAATCTAAGCTGTTATCACTGCGATGGTTCCGGATGCGCATGGTGCAAATACGGCTAACAGAAATGCAGCCACTGTAACGGTAGCGGGAGGGTGCGTAATCCGGATCTGGATCAATAGAAAATTTGATATTACCGTATTAAATAAGATGAAATCGTATCATCCGGTGGAAGTGTTCCGTTGGTGTAGTAAGGCGGTAAGCATGCGGCAGGATATGCATGACATCGGGCAGGTCCTGAGCTTCCAGGGCAATGGCGCAGGAGGGACGGGAATACTGGTTATTGGACATGAACAGGCCATCTTGCAGGAAACCGCCGGTATACAGGACCAGGGCCGGGGCGTCCGTCATGACTTTCAAGGTCCGGCCCGAACCGGGATCACGCAGAACACATGCCTTTTTTAGAGGAAGGGTGCGGCGTATGGAGCGTATGGAGCGGAATGGTTCCGGTTTATTCAGGAGAAACGCGTGGTTATAACCTTTGCCGATATGAAGCTGCGAACGGCTGCATTCGTCCTTTAAGGAGCGCATGGCGTTATCCAGGCGCCGAGGCCTGCGGAAATCAAAAGCAGTCCCGGCAACCGGTATGACATCTACGGGCAGGAACTCCGTATCCAGAAGGCTGATATTGTTTGAGAACACGGTTAGCTCCTGTTCCAGCCCGGAACGTGAAAAATCCCCGGAAAGGTTCCAGTAGGTGTGGTTGGACAGATTGATATAGGTAGGAGAGTCCGTCCGGGCGCTGTATTCAACCGTGAGCCAGTTGGTATCATCCAGGGTATAGACGGCCCGGTAGGTTCGGTTTCCCGGAAACCCATCCATACGGTCCGGCTGGAATGAGGAAAACTGTATTTTTACATAATCATGGGTGCATGTGACGGAGTCTGTGGCCCATATGATTGTGGAAAGGTTGTGGGGGCCGCCATGGAGCTGATGGCAGCCCTCATTCGGTGTCAGATGGTATATCTGTTTTCCTATGGGAAGTTCACTGCCGCGTATGCGCCCGGCATTGGGCCCCAGCGTTGCCCCGGCATATCCTGCATCGGCAGGACGGACTGTGGGATCCGGAAGGGAAAGCGCCATGGAAAGGTCTTCTCCCTGATCGGTACGGATGGCAATTTTTTGAATCGAGGCACCAAGGGGAGACAGCGTAACGGTCAGTCCCAAGTTGGTCGTCGCTTCATGAATTTCATAAGTATTCTCTGATCTATCAGTAAATTTCTGTGTATTTATCTTCATTTTACGATTCCTCCATTTTAATTTAAGTATATATCTTTTATGAAAAAAAGAAAATTGAAAAAATATATGAGAGCAAGTTTTAAAAACGACAGGGCAAGGGACAGTAATGCCGAAAAATATTATTGCGCTATAATAAAAACATAAAAGCAATTGAGGAGAAGAAAAATAAAAAGGAGGCAGCCGTATGGAGAGTGTATTGGAATTTCAGAACATATCCAAGTACTTTCCGGGTGTGAAAGCTCTGGACCAGGTATCGTTTCAGGCGCATTCCGGGGAAGTTCTGGCTTTTTTGGGTGAAAACGGCGCGGGCAAATCTACATTGCTCAAGGTTCTGAATGGGGATTATCAGCCGACCAGCGGAAAATATCTGCTGGATGGGGTGGAAAAGCATTTTCAGTCGCCCCATGAGGCAATTGAGGAAGGAATTTCCATTATTTATCAGGAACGGCAGATTTTGCTGGAGTTGTCAGTGGCGGAGAATATCTACCTGGGAAGGATGCCGGTTAACCGCTTCGGTTTCATCGATACACGGAAAGCCAATGAAGATGCCGCTAAGATTATCCATGACTTTGGGCTTCCCATTGCCCCGGATACCAAGGTTAAGGACTTGAGTATCGCTTATCAGCAGATGGTGGAGATTATGAAAGCGTATTCCAGGGAGAACCTGAAGGTGATCTGCTTTGACGAGCCAACCGCCTCATTATCTGATTCCGAGATTGAATCACTGTTTAAGATTATTGAAAAACTGAAGACGGAAGGAAAAATCATCATCTATGTGTCGCACCGCATGGATGAAATCCAGAGGATTACGGACAAGGTGGCGATTTTTAAGGACGGCCGTTATGTGGATACGGTGAAGACCGGCGTGGTTCCGGAGGCGGATATGATTCAAATGATGGTGGGGCGCAGCCTTGGAGACATATACAAGGACTTGGACCGGGACAAGACCATCGGCGATGTGCTTTTGGAGGTAAAAGGAGTTTCTTCTGATTATGTACTGGAGAATTCCTTTGTCTTAAGAAAAGGAGAGGTACTGGGATTTTCAGGACTGGTGGGCGCCGGGCGGACGGAGATGATGCGTGCAATCATCGGGGCGGATGCCATGAAGACCGGGGAAGTCTGCCTGGAAGGAAAAAAGATACACAACCGATCGCCCCATGAGGCCATGGAACACGGCATCGTGCTGGTGCCGGAGGACAGAAAGCTTCAGGGTATACTTGCCAACTTAAGTATCAGTGACAATATCAATATTTCCCTGCTGGACAAAAACTCCAACCGGTTTGGATTTGTCAGCCGCAAAAAGGAAGAGAAGGTGGCCGGGGATGGCATCCGCAATTTTAAGATTAAAACCCCGTCCCCGGACAAGAAAATCGTGGAACTGTCCGGAGGCAACCAGCAGAAATGCATTGTGGCGCGCTGGATCAGCACCAATCCGAAGGTCCTGATTCTGGATGAGCCTACAAAGGGGATTGACGTGGGGGCGAAATCTGAATTTTACCAGATGATCTGTGAATTTGCAAAGCAGGGTCTGGGCGTGATACTGATATCCTCGGAGCTTCCTGAGGTGATCGGCCTTTCGGACCGGATTATTGTCATGAAAGGACGGAAGATAGTAGGGGAGGTTTCCAGGGAAGAGGCAACGGAAAGCAGGTTATTAAGTCTTGGAATGTTTGGGGAGGTACAGGAATCATGAGTACAAATAAGAAGGGCGCACTGCGTATCAGCGGAGACAAGCTGGTGCTTCTGGCGGCAATTGCAGTGGTGTTTGCACTGTTTACGATATTGAATAAGAACTTTTTTAGTGTTACCAACATGATAAACATTCTGATTGCGGCATCTCTGGTGGGCCTGGTGGCCATCGGGCATACATATCTGATTATCGCGGGCCAGAACGATTTGTCTCCCGGCTCACTTGCGGCATTTTCAGGCGTCATGGCCGCGCTTCTGGTAGGTAAGGGATTTTCCTTTGGCCTTGCCGTTCTCCTAACCATTGCCTGCGGAATTATGATTGGATGCTTCAATGCGTTTATGGTTAACCGGATCCATCTTGAGGCGTTCATTGCGACCCTTGTTACCCAGTCCATTGTCAGGGGATTTGCTTATATCATCTGCGGCGGGAAACCGATTTCCATCAGCAACCGGAGTTTTCTCATACTGGGCAAAGCACGGATTGCCAATATACCTTTGTCTGTGTGGATCATGGTACTCTGCATCGTGATATTCGGTATCATCCTGGCCAGAACTAAATTCGGCAGAAGTGTTTACGCCATCGGCGGCAGCATGGACGCGGCGAGGCTTGCGGGTCTGAATCCCAAACGCATTATCACCACCTGCTACATCATGATGGGCATCCTCTGTTCCATCGGCGGTATCATTTTTGCGGCCCGTATGAATTCCGGGCAGCCGGCCGCTAATGTCAATCTGGAATTTGACGCCATTACGGCGGTTATTCTGGGCGGCGTTTCCTTTGTAGGCGGCGTGGGTGATATGGGCGGTACGATTCTGGGTATTATCCTGATTCAGGCTTTCAACACCGGCCTTACGATGGTCAATGTACCCACGTTCTGGCAGTATGTGGCAAAGGGCGGTCTGCTGCTCTTCGCACTGACAACCGACTATATCCGTAAACAGAGAAGGGAAAAGGAACTGCTGGCAGCTTCCATGAAGAACCAGTAAGGTCCCTTTGAAATAGAAGAAATATAACAATAAAATCAGGAGGTTATGAACATGAAGAAAGTATTAGGGGTAGTAATGGCAGCAGCAGTGGCGGTCGCGTTGACCGGATGCAGCGGATTTGATGACGAACCGGCAACCCAGGCAGCAGCCCCGGCGTCACAGGCGGATAACGCAGGGAGCGGGGACGCTTCTGCTAAAGGCGTGATTTACGGTATCTATAAAGCAGGCGACCAGACCTGGTTTATTGATGAAGGCGAGGCCGCAAAGAAGGTTGTGGAACAACGTGGGGACGAGTTCATTTATGTGGATGCGAAAATGAACCCGGAGGAATATCTGAAAGCAATTGACAATGCGGTGGCCAACCAGGCCAAAGGGATAGTCACCTGCATTCCGGACCAGACCATGTCCCAGGTGGTAGTGGATAAATGCAAAGAGGCGGGGATTCCTGTGGTTGCATGTGATGACGCGCTTCAAAATGACGCGGGTGACAAGCTGGCGCCATGGGTGGGCATTAATGCCTATGTCATCGGCCAGGCCAACGGAGACTGGCTGGCAGCTTATGCAAAAGATAATAACCTGGTGGAGGATGAACAGTGCGGCCTTCTGCTTCTGACCATGGATACGGTATCTTCCTGCGTACCCCGTGCGGAAGGAGAGTATGACAATTTTACCGCAAACTGCCCGGACTTCCCGGCAGAGCGTATCTTTAAGGCTGACTATGACGGAACCACGGACAAAGGAAACGTAGCGGCAACATCGGTTATTACAGCGCATCCGGAGATTAAAAAGTGGCTGGTAACCGGGGCCAATGAAGAGGGAACCATTGGAGCGGTCCGGGCACTGGAAAGCGCTGGCCTGGATGGAGACGCCTGCGTCGTTGGTCTGGGAGGGTACATGGCAAAGGATGAGTGGAACGGTAAAGGGGCTGACGGCACCTGCATGAAAGCAGCCACCTACTTCTCTTCCGATTCCGTGGGTAAAGGCTCCGTTGAAGTCCTGTATGAGGTAATTGGAGGAAAGGAAGTCCCGCTTGAAACAGCCGTGGACGCGATTGTCGTAACTCCGGAGAGTTACAGGGAAGTGATGGGAAAAGCAGCAGAATAATGGTAATGCGGATTCTATGATAGAGCACAGGAAGCAGTCCAAAGCGGACTGCTTCCTGTGCTATTGGCAGATACGTTCCCGGTATTCGGATGGGGTGCTTCCGGTTATCTTCTTGAAGGTGGTGCAGAAGCTGCTTTCGCTGGTAAATCCTGTTCCGAAGCAGATCTCCTTAATGGTGGCGTTGGAGGATTTCAGCAGGAATTTTGCGTTGTTCACACGGGCGGTGATGACATATCCGTGCGGGGTAAAACCGGTTTCCTTCTTAAACAGCCTGCTGAAATAAAAGGGGCTTAAGGAGGCCTGGGAGGCCAGCTCCTCCAGCGTCAGAGGGCCGGCTAGATGCTCATTGATATAGGCCACCGTATCTTCGATAATGTTGGCGGAAACATTGACAGAATGTTCCATATCGCGACCAATCAGCAGTTCCGTAAGGATGTTTACAATATAATTATTCAGCAAAGCTTCCTTGATGGAAATGTGGTCTTTAAAGCTGATATAGATCTTGTGAAGATATTTCTCAAAACGGTACGTATCATGGAGATTGATCACAGGATTCCTGCTGTCCATGATTGCTTTAAAATAGCTGCGGGCATTGGAACCGTCAAAATGCAGCCATTCTGCATCCCATCCAGTGGTGGTATAGTAGCAGTGAGGTTCATAGCAGTCCAGAAGGACAATCTGGTCCGGCCCGGCATGACAGGTCCGCCCTCCAGTCTCGATTTCACAGCTTCCCTTCTGCATGTACATAATCAGAAAGCTGTCATAGGAAGACCGCCGGAGACAGTATCCGGGGAGATAGCGGAAATAACCTGTGCTGACGGGATACAGGAACATGGCAGAGGCCTGCGCGCTTGGAGTATGGATATAAAAATCAGAGCCGGGAATCACACCCTGTTCGGTAGATAACATAAAATCCCTCCTTTCCATATGACGCCAATGTTGCCTTTATTATATGGCAGGTAAAAACAGGAAGTCAAGCCATAAGAGCAATTTTTCAAAACTCTATGGCAAACATATATAATGAAAATGCGAGGATTATCGGATATAGTATAGGCAAGAAGTAAAAAGAAAAAACATTGATAATAATGACAGGAGGTATTTGGCATGGATGCAGTAAAAATCTGGGAAGAGTCCATTGTGATTCCTACATATGAGGCGGGAGAGGCGGATAAGAACCCCATGTTCCTGGAAAGCCGTGTGTATCAGGGAAGCTCGGGTAAAATCTATCCCTATCCCACCATTGAGAAAATCAGTGATGAGAAAAAGGATAAGGTGTATCAGGCGGTATGGCTGGAAAATGAATACCTGAAGGTGATGGTGCTGCCGGAACTGGGGGGCAGGATCCAAAGGGCGTATGATAAGACCAACCAGTATGATTTTGTGTATTATAACCATGTCATCAAACCTGCTCTGGTGGGGCTTTGCGGACCATGGATCAGCGGAGGCATTGAGTTTAACTGGCCGCAGCATCACAGGCCGACCACATTTTCACCTGTGGACTATATGCTCATAGAGAATGGAGACGGTTCCAAAACATGCCGGATCTGTGATGTGGACCAGATGTATGGGACAAAGGGAGAGGCCAGCTTTACCCTGTATCCCGGGAAGGCATATATCGAAATCCGGGGCCAGTTATATAACAGGACCGCGACTCCGCAGACATTCCTCTGGTGGGCCAACCCGGCAGTGCCGGTCAATGACCATACCCAGTCCATCTTCCCGCCGGATGTCCATGCGGTGATGGACCACGGCAAGCGGGATGTATCCAGGTTCCCAATCGCCACAGGGGAATATTATAAGCACGATTACAGTGAAGGCGTGGACATTTCCCGATATAAAAACATCCCGGTACCGACTTCGTATATGGCGGAAAAAAGTGAGTTTAACTTTGTAGGCGGTTATGATTATCAGAAACAGGCCGGTATCCTCCATGTTGCGGACCATCATATCTCACCGGGAAAGAAGCAGTGGACCTGGGGATGCGGGGATTTCGGAAAGGCATGGGACCGGAACCTGACAGACGAGGACGGACCTTACATAGAGCTGATGACAGGCGTATATACGGACAACCAGCCGGACTTTACATGGCTTAAGCCCATGGAGGAGAAGACCTTTACCCAGTATTTTATGCCGTACAAGGCAGTGGGCGCGGTGAAGAATGCATCTATCCATGCGGTCATTAATCTGGACGTGGAAGAAGAGGGAATCAGGGTAGTTGCGTATGGGACACAGGAGTATCCGCAGGCACGCGTCCTTCTTACTTATGGCAATGAGATCCTGCTGGATGAGACAACAAAACTATCTCCGGTAAAAACCTTTGAGACCGTCATCCACACACAGGTGGAGGATGAGACCGGGCTGACGCTGCGGGTACTGGATGGAGAGAAGGAACTGGTGGCGTACCGTCCGCTGAAAAAAGAGATTCCAAAGCTGCCGGAGCCTGCCGAGGCTTCCAAAGCCCCGGAGGAAATCATGACGGTGGAGGAACTGTACCTGACCGGGCAGCATATTGAACAGTACCGCCATGCCACCTACCGTCCGGACCCATACTATCTTGAGGCGTTAAAGCGCGACCCGGGGGATTTAAGAACCAACAATGCTTATGGCAGCCTGTTGCTGCGCCGGGGCTGTTTTAAAGAGGCGGAGAAATATTTCCGTAAGGCAATCAGGCGGGCTACCTGGAAAAACCCGAACCCTTATCAATCAGAGCCATATTATAATCTGGGCCTGACTCTGCTCTATCAGAGCCGGACAGAGGATGCGTTTGATGCATTATACAAGGCCACCTGGTCCAATGAGCAGCAGGAGATGAGCTTCTATTATCTGGCCTGCATTGAAGCAGGGCGCGGTAACTATGAGGAAGCGATGCAAATGGTGGATAAAGGGCTGGTGAAAAACTCCCACAATGTGAAGGCGCGTGGGCTTAGGGCCTATCTGTTCAGGAAAATGGGAAAGACAGAGCAGGCGGCCAGGGAGATCGAAGAGAATCTTGCCGTGGATCCCTTTGATTATGTATCCAGGATGGAGCGTTCCTATGTGGACGGGAGGCAGAAGGAAAGCCTTCTTAAGGAGTTCAACACCCTGGCCAGGAATTTCCATGAAAACTATCTGATGACGGCCCGCGATTATGCAGAGTTCGGAGCTTATGAGGAGGCTGTTGCGGTTCTGTCCCAATGCGACGAGGCATGGCCCATGCTGTTTTACTACAAGGCATACTATCTGGGGAAGATGGGAAAAGATACATCCTATACTTTGTTACAGGCTTCACAGTGCAGCACGGATTACTGTTTCCCCAATAAGCTGGAGGATATTCTGGTCCTGGAATACGTGGTCAGGGAAAAATGTGAGGATGCCAATGCATATTACTATCTGGGCAACCTGTACTACGATAAAATGCAGTACGACACAGCCATAGGGTATTGGGAGCGTTCTGCTGAGTTAAACCCGGACTTTGCAATTACCTGGAGGAATCTGTCCCTGGCGTACTATAACAAGAGACATGACCCGGATCAGGCAAAGCAGGCCATGGAGCGGGCATATGAGCTGAATCCCGGCGATGCGCGGATTTTCCTGGAACTGGACCAGCTGTATAAGAAGCTGGGGATGCCGGTGGCAGAGCGGCTGAAACACTATGATATGGCCAGGGATGTGTTCATGCAGCGGGATGACCTGATGATTGAGTATGCCACCCTCCTGAATCTTTCAGAACGTTATGGGGATGCCTATGAGTTTATTATGGCTAACCGTTTCCATCCATGGGAGGGAGGAGAAGGAAAGGTAACAACCCAGTATACCGTGTCGCTGGTAGAACTGGCGCGGTCAGCCATGGAACGAGGTGACCTTGATGAGGCGGAAGAATTTCTGAAGAAGGCTTTGTACTATCCGGAGAACCTTGGGGAAGGCAAGCTGGAAGGATGTAAGGATAATCATGTAAACTATTATCTGGGTGTCATAAAAGAACGCCGGGGCGATCAGACAGCGGCAGAAGCGTATTTTGAAAAAGCCAGCGTCGGTACGGATGAACCGGCTGGAATGATGTATTACAATGACCAGCCGGCTGATATGATCTACTATCAGGGACTGGCCAAGGAAAAACTGAACCGGCCGGTAGAGGCAAAGGCAAGGTTTAACAAGCTTCTGGACTATGGAGAGCAGCATATCTTTGATGTAATGCGGGTAAGTTATTTTGCGGTATCGCTTCCGGACTTCCTGATTTTTGATGATGACCTGAATAAACGGAATCAGACGCACTGTTATTACCTGATAGGGCTTGCCAATCTTGGGCTGGGGAACATGGATGCTGCTGCAAAGGCCTTTGTTAATGCAATCGGACTGGAGCCAACCCACCAGAATGCAATCCGTTACCTTCATATGACGGGAAAAGCATAAACAGCGCAAAAGAAAGATAACGGTCCACCGGGTGGCCAGCGCGGTAGGGGTTAAGGATATATATCTGTGCAGCCTGTTTCAGAGACACATACAGACCACCCCATGCGCCTGTACACCAGTATGCGGATGAATTATGCGTGCAGGATGCTGCGTCATATCGCTATGGATTGTTTCGTTTAAAAACAAACATGCGGGTATAAGCATAAAAACTGAATCATTGGTGAAAAACGTTCTGTTTTGGAACGAAATATGGATAAGACTCAGTTGTCTTTGACGCCCATTCTCTATAAAATAGTAGATATTTTAAATGGGAGGTCTTAATATGTATGTTCCGCCAAAAGTAAAACCCCTGTGTCCGCCTGAGGAGCGGCCGCGCTTTGAAGATGTGCCATACGCCAGGGTTACGCTGGATAACGGGCAGGCTTATACCCTAAAACTGGATATTTATCAGTCACCTGAACAGAACACCCCCGGGCCCTGCATCATCTATATTTTCGGCGGCGGTTTTCTATGGGGTGAGTACAAACAGGTTACCCAGAAGGCTGTCTATTGCCGGGATCTGGTGCGCTTGACAAAGGAGGGCTACACGGTGGTCTGCCCAGACTATAGGCTGGTGAGCCAGTCCATTTTTCCTGCCTGCATTCATGATGTCAAGGGCGTGGTCCGCTTTCTGAAGGCCAACGGGGAGAAGTACAACATCGATCCAAACCGCATCGGCGCCCTGGGCAATTCCGCCGGGGGCTGCCTGGCTTCCATGCTGGCCCTCAGCGCAAACTGCAGGGAGCTGGAGGGGGAGGTGGGCGGCAACCTGGAGTATGACAGCTCCATCAAGGCTGCGGCCATCTTCTATGGGCCCGCGGATCTGTGTCAGAGTATCCGCACCAGCGCAGCCGCCCTGTCCGGCCCTCCAAAAGATCTGATCGGGACGGAGATCGAGAACGTGGGCAACGACAACGCCGGCATCATCCCGGCTCTGATCGTGGGCTACACCGGCCCGGGGCGGAGCCTTTTTACCTTAAACCAGGTTCTGGAGCGCAATGATCCCGGGGACCCGGACTGGCATTTTATCGAGCTGACTAGGAAGTGCAGCCCGGTTACCTACGCCGGCGCGGACTGTCCGCCGGTGGCGATCTTCCAGGGCGGCCGCGATACCATTGTGGACCCGGATCAGAGCGAGATTCTGTACCACGCCTTGGTGAAGGCGGGAGCGGACGCCACCTTTGTGGCCTGCTCCGGCGGCGGGCACGGTCCCTCCCTGGGGGAGGAGATCGACCAGTTTGCCTACAATTTTCTGAAAAAAAGGCTGTGACAGGAGGGGGAAACCATGAAAGAGGCCAACGGATTTTACATGTATGTGTCCACCAGGGCCTGCTATGACCCGGCCAAAACAATTTTCGTCTTCGCACCCGGGGAGATGGCGGCGGACTTGTCCCTGGCGGAGCAGTTTGCCCGGCAGTCAGGCTGGCAGGCGTTGTCCGAATACGATGGGGCGGTGCTGATTCTCCCTCTGGCTCCGGAGGGATGGAACGCACAGTCCCATTCCCTGCCGGGCTTAATTTATGACCGGGTTTGCGGCCAGGTGGGGAGCCGCAACGGCAAGAGGCTGTTTGGCCGGGAAGGAAAGCTCTGGTGCTGGGAGACCATGCTCTACCTGGTTGGGTATGAGGACGGGGCGGTATTTGCCGGAAATTGTGCGGTGGCGGAACCGAACCGCTTTGCCGCGGCTGCTCTGATCGGGGGAGCACCGGATGACTATTCGGCAGGGGCGTTTCCCTCCAGCCATTGGCTGGTGCGCCATGTGAGCAGTGACTACGCGAAACGCAACGATCAGATTCCCAGCAGCCTCTGGCTGATCGGCGCACCCGAGACGGCTGTCCGGCAGGCTCTGGAATATTTCGGAAGATCGGGCGGCCTTGGCCGGCTGCCCGGACAGGTATCCATGGGAGCGCTGAAGGCCAGCTGCTATGAGAATGAGGCCAACCCGGCTCAGCGTCTGCTGCTGTCAAAGGAGACCGGGATCACCGGCCTATCCCTGGCCCACACCATTCTCGAGGAATATTTTGAGCACACCATCCGATGGAAGGACGGGCCGGACGGGACTTTGGGCTTGCATCTGGGGCGCAGCGGATTTTACCAGACCCCACGGTTTGTCCACCATTCGGTCACAGTGGGCTGTCTGGAATATGCCTGTTCCCTCCATTTCCCTGACGGCTGTCCGGCGGACAGGGTGAAAGGGCTGCCGATTCTGTTCAGTGTACATGGCAGAGGGGAGCCGGTATGGCTCTTCGCTGAAAAGAACGGATGGGACGTGCTGGCGGACGAGACTCGGGCCTTTGTCCTGGTGTGCCCGGACTCCCCGGGAAACATCTGGCAGCTGGAGCGGGACGGACAGGTCTTTGGGGCCATGATTGACCGGCTTTGCGCGGATTACGGCCTGGACCGTACCAGGGTATATCTGACCGGATTCTCCAACGGTGGCGCCATCACAAGGGAGGTGGGGACCGCTTTTCCCGAACTGTTTGCAGCCATTGCCCCCAGCAACGCCCCTGTCGACGCGCCAGGACTGGCGGCGGACAGCCCTGTCTCGCCGGGACTGCTTCGCTCCGGGTATGAGCTGCCCTACTGGGTGTGCGTGGGGGACAATGACCCCGCAGCGGGCACGGATGTGGACGAACAGCTGGAGGTCATGCTGGCGGTCAATGGCTGCCAGGCGCGGGCCGGCGCCGGTTTTACCACCCGCTTTGCGCCCGATGAAATCCGCACCGGTGAGAACTATTACACCTCCGCCCGCGGATATGCCCAGGGGGAGCGGTTCAGAACTCTGGTCTACTGTGGACGGGACGGGCTGCCGCGGGTGGGATACACCGTGATGAAGAATATGCCCCACGGGGCGATCTGCGAGCAGAGCCGGGCTGCCTGGGAGTTTCTGCGGCATTTTCGCCGGCCTGCAGGCAGCAGGCAAATTGAATATCTGCCGGATTAATCGGTTTCATTTAAATATCTCCACAGGGTTGTCCGTCCAATGCCAAGTCTTTTGGCAGCCAGTGTCTGGTTGCCGCCGCATTGGGAGAGGACAACCTTTACAATTTCCCGGGTCATTTCGCCAAGAGGCCGGTTGTAGTCAAACAGGTCGGCGGTGGTGGGCACATACTGCCGCTTCTCCTTCTCGATGACCTCAAACACCGTGTCACGCTGAATGTAAGCGGTGGAAGTGAGCATGACCAGCTCCGCCAATACCCGCTTTAACTGCATGAAATTGTCCGGCCACTGGTAGCTCATGAGCAGGGCCAGAGCCTCGGGGGTAAACCCTACGATCTGTTTGGACATCTCCACATTCATGGCGTTCAGATACAGGTTGGAGGAACCCTGAATATCGTCGGTCAGTTCCCGAAGCGGCGGCATGTAGACGGTGGTGCAGGGCAGATAGTCGATAAAGTTTCTGGACGGATCCGGCAGGTCCCGATCCAGTGTTTGGGAGCAGGAGAGAATAATTCTATTCCGCTTGTGGGCATTTGTGTCCACCAGAAAGGACAGTAGCTGCTCCTGCTGATGTCTGGACAGTGCCTGGAGGTTGCTGATAAAAATGGTGTTGTTCTTGTCGTTGAGGGGCGAATTGTAATTGCTGATGATATAGTTCCACGTCCGCTCGTTAAGCACCTGGCAGTCGATGGTGATATAAGGATATCTCTGCATGGAGCTCTCCAGATAGAGTTTGGCGGCCAGCTGGTTTTTTCCGGAGCCACGCTCACCCAGAATCATCACCGGAAGCGTGGTCTGGTTGATCATACGGATTTTCTCTTCCATCAGCCTTGCGCTGGAGGTCAGGGAATAAAAGCTGCTGGAATACATGACGGAGACTTCTGTACAGGTGGAAAAGCGGATACCGTGCTTGCTTCCGCCCACCGGAAACGGATTCTGCTCCAGGCAGAAGATATAGCAGGGTTCCTCCAGGAACGTGGTTTCCTCTGCCGAGATGGAATAGAGCCTATTTTCAATCATGTGAAAGGCTTTGGCCGACATGGAGTGAGGGGACTCAGCCAGCTTTTTTAAATATCCGGTGACGGACGAGATGTTTTTCTCATTGTAGGTGGAAAACAGGATAGAGCCGTCCTGTTTCATGATGACTGTTTTCATGCCCTGCATATCCAGGGCCCTGGTGAACAGGCGGCTGCGGGCTTTTGTCTCTGCCAACACCCGGCACATATTGATGGAATAATCGATGGCGATATCGATGCTTTCCGGCCCGGACAGGATCAGGATGGGCTCCACCCCCGCTTCCCGTGCCATCATCTCGGTGATCACATCGCACAGGATAAAATTGCAGCCTCCGGCCTTGAGCTCTTTTAAGACAGGGTCCAGTTCGTCCGGGCTGTGGATGGTAATGATGTTCATGCGATAATTCATCATCTCGCAGAGCACATGGGCCGGCTGAGTGACAGTGGGGTAACCCACCACGGCGTATGCCTCCGTCAGGTTTCCCACCAGCAGGATCGCGCGCAGGATGTCATTGATGGACAGAGTGATCTCAATGACGGGTATGGAAGCGATTTTCCGGATCAGCTCGGCGGTCCCGCCCCGGGAGATCAGGATATCAAAGCCCTCGTTCATATGCTGCAGGGCCAGCTGGGCCCCGTCCTCCAGGTTTCCCGTGTAGACAACCATTTCTATATCTTCGTATTTTGCCGCCTCTGTGACCATGGCGTTTTTTAAATTCTCATAGGGCGCAATTCCCAGTATCCGATATTTTCTTTCCATAAACATGTTCCCCTTTCCCAAATGACGGTTTAAACTGTTTCATTATGAAAATATAGTACCATAAAGAGAAAATATATACAATAATGTTTCAAAAAAGAACAAAAAACAAACTGTTTTTATTTGAAACCTTTTGCGAAAAGCGATATCCTATAACTACAGAAAGCGATCAAATAAAATGTTCCAAATTGAAACATAAAAGACAGCAGGAGGTGAAACAGTGACTGAATTGATGATCATCGCGGATGATTTCACAGGCGCTCTGGACGCGGGGGTTCATTTCGCGGAGAGAGGGATCGGAACCAGAGTGATTGTCAGCCTGGACCATGACAGAAGCTGGGAGGAAGGGATCAGGTCCGGGGAGACCACGGTGCTGGTCATTGACGCAGAGACCAGACATGTGTCCCCGGACCAGGCGTACCGCAAGGTGTTCGCAATTGCAAAGGACGCCAGGGAGGCGGGAATTCCCTATATTTACAAGAAAACGGATTCAGCGCTTCGGGGAAACATTGGCAGTGAGCTGGAGGCCGCCTACCGCGCGGCCGGTGAACCATTCCTAAGTTTTGTCCCCGCCTTGCCGCAGATGAATCGGATTACCAGAGGCGGCAGGCAGTATATCGACGGAGTGCCGGTCAGCAAGAGCGTGTTCGGCCGGGATCCCTTTGAGCCGGTCACCAAGGATTTGGTGAAGGATATTATCCGCCTGCAAAGCGAAATTCCTGTCATTGAGACTCACGGCGAGGCGCAGCCGGGCCCGGGGCAAGCGGGAATCGTGGTGTACGACGCAACAACCGAGGCGGATATCAGGAGAATTGGAGCGGATTTAACCGTAACAGGGCAGAACCGCCTGATGGCGGGATGTGCGGGGTTTGCGGCGATTCTGCCTGATCTTCTGGGCCTGAAGCGCCAGGAGCCGGAGACGGCGGCGCTGGAGCGCAGATTGTTTGTGATCTGCGGCAGCGTGAATCCGATTACCAGGAGGCAGCTTGACTGGGGAGAGAGGGTGGGGTATCCGCGAATCTACATGGCGGCTGAGGAAAAGCTGAATCCGGAGTTCTGGAAGTCGGAGCAGGGAGCCGGCCTGACGCGCCGGCTGACACAGGAGAGCAGTGAAAATGACTGCGTGATTCTGGACACCAACGACCGTGAGGGCGAGCGGAACACTCTGGAGTACGCCAGGGAATTGGGCATGGACACCGGGCAGGTGCGCAGCAGAATCCCGGAAACGTTGGGCATTATTTTGAAGAATATGCTGGATTGCGGGCTCCATGCCGTTATACTGATGACAGGGGGAGATACGCTTCTGGGATTTATGAAGGAGATCCGGCAGTGGGAGCTGCAGCCGATCCGGCAGATCCGGCCGGGCTGCGTGCTGACAAAGCTGTACTACTGCGGCCGGGAACATCACATCATCACCAAATCCGGCGGTTTCGGGGAAGAGAACCTGCTGTCGGAGTTAACGGAAGAATTAAAAGGAAAATAGAGTGAAAGGCGAAGAAAATGGGATATCAGATTAAAATTCCATCCTGCGTGTATGCGGGTGTGGGAAGTATCGAGGAAATTGGGACGATTTTAAAGCAGGAGTCGTCAAAGAAGGCTCTGGTATTTACTGATAAGGGAGTGGCCGGAGCCGGGCTTTTGGATAAGCTGACGGCCGTGTTGGAGCGTACAGGCGTGGAATACAAGGTGTTCGACGGGCTGAATCCGGAACCCGCTTACACCGATGTGGAGAAGGTTGTGGAGCAGATGAACCGGGAAGATGGAGACATCATTATCGCTATCGGCGGCGGCAGCGTCATGGACGCGGCCAAGCTCTGCTCCCTGTTAAAAGGCTCCTCCTGCACTGTGACGGACCTTCTGACGGATCCGCTGTTGGCGTCAAAGCAGATGAAAACCATCATGATCCCTACCACCTGCGGGACCGGCTCCGAGGCAACCTGTAATGCCATCGTAGCGATCCCGGAGGAACAGTCCAAAAAGGGCATTGTGAATGCGGAGATGATACCGGATTACGTAATCCTGGACGCACAGATGATCGCGGGCCTTCCGGCCTCCATCGTGGCAGCTACAGGCGTGGATGCCCTGGCCCATGTGGTGGAGTGCTTCACCTCAAAGAAAGCGACTCCCTTAAGCGACACGTACGCGGCGGCAGGCGCAAAGCTGATCTTCAGGAATATTGAGGAGGCGTACAAAAATCCCGGTGACATGGAGGCCAGAAGCAACATGATGCTGGGCGCCTTTTACGGCGGAGTGGCCATTACCGGCAGCGGCACAACCGCGGTCCACGCCTTAAGCTATCCCCTGGGCGGAAAATACCATATCCCCCACGGCGTGTCCAACGCAATCCTGTTCGCCCATGTGATGGCGTTCAATAAGGACGCCTGCGCCGGCCGGCTGGGGGTACTCTGCGACGCGGTATATCCGGAGCGCGCGGCTCTTGGAACAGAGGAGAAGGCGGATTACATGATCGGGCGGATCGCCGCAATCGTTGAGAACACGGAGATTCCCATCCATTTAAATGCTTTTGGTGTGAAAATGGAGGACCTGGATTTCCTGGTGGATGCAGGCAGTAAACAGCAGAGACTGCTGGTGAACAACAGGAAGAAGCTGAGTCTGGAGGACATTCGCACCATTTATTTAAAAGTGTTGAAGGAGGAGTAGAAAGTGACTGAGATCAAGGGAATTATCGCGGCAATGCAGACCGCCATGCATGAGGACGGCAGTATCAATGAGGCGGAGCAGCGCAGACAGATCAACCGGCAGATCGCCGCAGGCGTGGACGCAGTGTTCTGTCTGGGGACCAACGGCGAGTTTTACATCATGTCCATGGAGGAGAAGATCCGTGTGATGGAGATTTTTGTGGACGAGGTAAAGGGCCGCGTTCCGGTGTACGCCGGCACCGGCTGTATCGGCACGGAGGAGACGGTGGCTTTGTCCAGAAAGGCCCGGGAAATCGGCGTGGATGTACTCTCGGTAATCACGCCCTACTTCGCGGCGATCAGCCAGGAGGAGCTGTATCAGCACTACGCCCAGGTGGCAAGTTCGGTGGACATTCCGGTGGTGATGTACAACATTCCGGCGAGAACAGGCGCCTCCCTGGCACCGGCCACTGTAAAGCGCCTGGCGGGTGAGTTCGCCAACATTGCCGGAGTGAAGGATTCCAGCGGCAATTTTAACAATATACTGCAGTATATCCAGGAAACGGAGGGCATGGACTTTTCGGTTCTCTCCGGCAACGACGCTCTGATCCTGTGGACTCTTTTAGCAGGCGGCAAGGGCGGCATTACAGCCATCGCCAACATCCTTCCCACCGTCATGGTGGACATCTACCAGAACTATTTAAAAGGCGATATGGAGAAGGCCAGGGAAGCGCAGAACGCCATTTCCAGGATCCGCGAGTGCTTCAAATACGGCAATCCCAACTCCGTTGTCAAGTGTGCGACCAATCTGATCGGCCAGCCGGTGGGACCGTGCCGCAAGCCCTTCGGCATCCTGCCCCAGGATGCGGTGGAGGCGATTAGGGAAACTATTGACAACTACTATGGGGAGTATAAAAACAAATAACCGTGCAGGAAAGGGGAATGGCATCTATGAAAATAATCGGAATTACCATGGGAGATCCGGCCAGCATCGGCCCGGAGATTACTGCAAAGGCATTATCGGATCCGTCGGTCTATGAGCGCTGCAAACCGCTGGTTGTGGGCGATGTCCCGGTGATGGAGGAGGCGCTGAAGATAACCGGCCTCTCCGACAAGCTCAAAATACATACCATCGGGGATGTGAGTGAGGCGCTGTTTGAGTACGGTACCATCGACGTCTACCACATGGGTATGGTTGATATGGACAAGCTCCAGCGGGGGAAGGTCTCCGCGATGGCCGGAAATGCGGCCTTCCAGTACGTGAAAAAAGTCATCGGGCTGGCCATGGATCACAAGATTGACGCTACGGTGACCAATGCGCTGAACAAGGAAGCCATGAATCTGGCCGGCCATCATTACTCCGGCCATACCGAAATCTACGCCGATTACACAGGAACCAGGAAGTACACTATGATGTTGGCCCACGAGAATCTGAGAGTGGTCCACGTGTCCACCCATGTTTCCCTGAGAGAGGCTTGCGACCGCGTGAAAAAGGACCGTATCCTGGAGGTGATCCGCATCGCCCACCAGGCCTGCCGCCGGCTGGGTATTTCCCAGCCGAAGATCGGCGTGGCCGGCTTAAATCCTCACAGCGGGGAGAACGGCATGTTCGGAAGGGAAGAGATTGAGGAGATTACGCCGGCAATTCAGGCGGCGAGAGACGAGGGTATCCAGGCAGACGGACCGGTTCCGCCGGACACCGTATTCTCCAAGGCAAGGGGCGGTTGGTATGACATCGTTGTGGCCATGTACCATGACCAGGGGCATATCCCCTTAAAGGTGGTGGGCTTTGTCTACAACCAGGAGGAACAGAAATGGGATGCAGTGGCCGGAGTGAACATTACACTTGGTCTGCCCATCATCCGCGCTTCCGTGGATCACGGAACCGCCTTTGACCAGGCTGGCACAGGCCTTGCCAGCGAGCTCAGCCTGACCAATGCCATGGATTACGCAATCCGCATGGCTGAAACAGAGGAAATGGAATAGATACAGCACAAAAGGAAGGGGAAGAACAATGGAATACGCAAAATTGCCGGGATTAACACCGGACGGAACGATGTATTGGAATGAGGAGATGGGGACTATGGAGGCGGTGCTTCCTCCGGGAGGTTACAAGACCGCCCACGGCCCGGGGCTTTTGGAGCTGGAGAACGGGGATCTGCTGTGCGTCTGGTTTGCGGGCTCCTTTGAGGGAAATGCAGATGTAAACGTCATCTGTGCGAGGCTCAAAAAGGGCTCAAGCCGGTGGGAGGAGCCGGTTTTAGTCTCCCACGATCCGGACAGAAGCGAGCAGAATCCGTCCCTGTTTGCCGGCCCCGACGGGAAAGTGTGGGCTATGTACACTTCCCAGCTGTCCCGGGTGGAAGGCAAGGACAACATGCAGTTTACCTCTGTGATCCGCTGTCAGAAGAGCGCGGATGGGGGAGAGACCTGGAGCGACTACGAGACCGTATTTCCGGAGGAGGGCAGCTTCTGCAGACAACCCATCCAGGTGCTGGAGAGTGGACGCTGGATTTTCGGTAACTGGATCTGTACCGACTCCGAGCTGGGCCTGACTGGTGATCCCACCGCATTCCGCATTTCCGATGACCAGGGAAAGACCTGGAAAACCGTGGATATGCCGGAGAGCAACGGCGCGGTTCACGCCAATGTGGTGGAGCTGGAGCCGGGACATCTGGCTGCGTTCATGAGAAGCCGCGCGGCCGACCATATCTACCGAAGCGAATCCATGGACAACGGAGATACCTGGACTGCACCGGTGCCCACCGTTCTGCCCAACAACAATTCCAGCATCAGTGCGGTCAAGCTGAAGAGCGGCAGAATCGCCGTTGCCTACAACCCTACCTGCACACCCTGCCCGACACCCGGCGTGGCTTCCTGGCCGGGTCTGCGCTGCCCGGTAGCCGTTGCGCTGTCCGAGGACGGCGGCCTTACCTTCCCCATGATCCGCTATATGGAACGGGGCGAGGGGTACATGGGTGCTGAGAACAAGACGAACAACAGACAGTATGAATACCCCTACATCATGCAGGGCGCGGACGGCAGGCTTCACCTGGCATTTGCCTACAAGGACCGTCTCAGCGTGAAGTACATGAGCTTCACGGAGGAAGATGTTATGGGCAAAAAGCGCGAGACAGTGGGCCTCTACAACCCTACCTCGGCAAAGGTCCGGTAAGAAGCCGGCCAAAAACATAGGAGAAGGAGAAAAATAAAATGACAACCCAAATGATTCTTGCTCTTGCAATCCTGATTGTTATGATTACGCTGATCATGTTTGACGTACTTCCCTTCGGCGCGCCGCCCCTTCTGGCGTGCATGCTGCTGGTGGCCACCGGCCTGTCCACCGTATCCGAGGCCTTCGCGGGTTTCGCCAACTCCAGCGTCATCATGATCGCCAGTTTTATGGTGGTTCTGGCGGGCGTTCAGAAGACCAGAGCTATGGACAAAGTGAAAGACGCCCTGATTTCCCTGGTGAACAGGGGTGGCTACAAGAGCTACGCGCTCCTGGTTATTGTGGTAATGGTCGGCGCCAGCCTGGTGGGCGGCGGCAACACCGGCTACTACGTGCTGATTCTGTCCCTGATTTCGACCATCCCTTACACAAAAAAAATGCCCACCTCCAAGCTGATGATGCCTCTGGGATTCGCCACCAACCATCCGCTGATTCCCATCAACGTGGCGCTGTACTATGGCGTGGCGAGCTCTGTGCTGGAGACGGCCGGCTTTATGGAGCCGATGTCCATGATCAAGTTCTCAGTTGTAAACTTCGTCATGGCCGTGGCCTTCCTAGTATAACTCGATTTAAATAAGCTTACAATTTAAGCATTGGTAGTAATCT
>ERZ1036412.534-NODE-534-length-24865-cov-9.000605_pt1 | contig 24865 bp, 33 predicted proteins | sample MGYA00514218_ERZ1036412 | MGnify/ENA primary metagenome ERZ1036412 (study PRJEB33795, sample SAMN09464944) | human gut metagenome | host: Homo sapiens | place: USA: Stanford, California | collected 2016-11 | study: EMG produced TPA metagenomics assembly of the... | reverse complement strand
CAGAAATAATCACATGGCCATCCGGAGGCTTAACGTACAGATGCATGTTCTTGATATTCTTTTTTTGCACATCAATTGGAATACCCGATATGACTATCTGCATCAATACTCCTCCTGCTTTTCGATGATCTTGAAAATACGATCCACTTCGACCTGATCGTTCAGGACGCGGAACAGCTCGCGTTTAATTTTCCGTTCCTTAATCTCATCACCACGGAAGCCAGCGATTTTACTTTTCAGCACAGCCTTATGAATTTTGATAGCCAGCTCCTCGTCCTCGCCGACATTGTCATAGATGGCCTGCAGCGCACGACTGGAACGTATGCTCTCCGGATATTCCTCGTTTTCTTCCGGGTGATCCACGTTCTTGGCGAGCTTGATATACAACGCCAGTAATGCAGCATACTCATCAACACCCTGCTTGCGCATCTCGATCAGCTTATCCAAAATGGCAGACATCTTGTCATAGTATTTCGGATTTACGGTGACCTTCTCAACAATCTTCCGACGGATGTTGTTCTCAATCGCCTCTGCTGCACCGGCCTTTGCAGTTTCAGACTTCTCCTCATCTTCGAGGACTTTTCCCTTGTTCTGCACGAAGTCCAATAGCGTTAGATCATCAAACTCCCCGATCTTGACGGCCTGGGATGCCACAATGTAATTATCGATGAGCTTCCGCATATCAGGCTCATAGGCCTTATAATCAAGGAAATCACCGCTGTCGTTACCGATGGCCTGTTTCAGTTCAATATAGAAGCGTACCTTCTCTTCATAGACACTAATCTCCGCGCCGGTGCAAACATCCATCAGATACGGCTTGGCCTCGGCGAATGCACGGACAACACGGCTGACCAACTTGTACAGCTTCTCGCGCATCCCCGCCCAGGTTCCCTTCGTATGGCACAGGCACTCAATGAAGCTGACCGCATAATCCGCAGCCGCCTTATCATAGACAGACCCCCTCGCCCGGAACTTCGTGGGCTTATATTTTTTCAGCTTCCGCATCGCCATCAGCCCACCTCCTCCCGTCAGCACATCCGTATCTTCATTTCAGCCACTGCTCATAGACTGCACCCGCAATCTGCGCCATCATCACCGGCGGCACGCTCATCCCGCAGATGTACTGCGGTGCCTGGTCCAGGAAATCATAATCCTGTGGAAAAGTCTGCGTTGCCACATAATCATGGACGGAATATCTCTCCCCGTCCACGAACCTCACCGCCATGCCACTGGCCGTATTTGTTGGGGCAATCTTCCCGTCCGCAACGATCCTGTCCGTGAACATGGAGCGCTTCCCCCTCTCCCTCTCGGATATATCCGAAAAACAGGTATCGCCCTTTTTCCGTTTCCCGACCAGCTCCGCCATCATGCAGTTAAGGAGCGGGATGCCGTGCTCACTGCGTACCTCCCCAAAGGGGATCGGCTTCTCATGGAATTCCAGTTTCAGCTTCGGCAGCTCCAAATCCTTCCTGTGCGCCACAAAGAAAACCCTCTGCCGCCTCTGCGGCACCCCCATTGTCTGTGCATCCAGAAGGAAGATCTGTGTCACATAGCCTGCCGCCCTGAATGCCTTCAGGAGCTCATTCACATACCCCTTCGCATTCCCACGCACCAGGCCCTTCACATTCTCCGCAATCACCACCTTCGGCTGCAGAATCTCCGCCGTATGGATAAAATGCAGGAAAAGGTCATCAAGCCTCTGTTTCTTCTGCCCCTCCCGGAACTGTTTTTCCTTACCCCAGCCTTTCTCCCTGTCCCCTGCATCCGAAAACACAGAGCAGGGCGGCGAACCGTCCAGGATATCCAGATTTTTCAGTTCATCCGGGAATGTTTTCTGCTCATTGAACTCCCGGATGTCCATGAGGAAAGTATGCTTTGGATGATGGTTCGCCTGATAGACCTTCTCCATCTCCGGGTCAATCTCACAATTCCCCAGCACCGTATAGCCCGCCAGCTTATAACCCATGCTGGAACCCCCGCCGCAGGAAAAGCAGCTGAACACCGTCCTGCCGTTCTTCTCCACTTTTTCCAAATCAGCAAGCCGCCAGTTCCACGGAAACTTATGCCCCGGCCTTCCCTTATTCATCCCCACTGCTTCCGGCATCCTGTTTCCTGCTGCCACGGCCGGTTTCACTGCCGTTGAAGCGGAACCCGCATCTCGGGCATTCGTGATCGAATTCCTCATCCCCAAACTCCTCCTCACCATATTCCTTGTTATTGCCCTCCGGATCATCCGGCTCATCATCTTTCAATGCAAACAGATCCGTTATCTCATCATCCCGGAAACCTGTCAGGGACACATCAAAATCCTCCGCCTGCAGGCCCTCAATCTCAATCCGCAGAAGCTCCTCATCCCAGCCGGCATCCTGCGCATACCGGTTATCCGCCAGGATATATGCTTTCTTCTGCGCCTCCGTCAGATGGTCCACCAGCACACACGGCACTTCCGCAAGCCCTTCCTCCTGTGCCGCCACAACCCTGCCATGCCCTGCAATGATTCCATAATTCCCGTCAATAATGACCGGGTTGATAAACCCAAACTCACGAATGGATGCACGGAGCTTGCTGATCTGTGCCGCCGAATGAGTCCTCGCATTATTCACATACGGCACCAGTTTAGATGCCTCCACCATCTGCATCTTATTTTTCATTCCCATACTGCCTCCTTCAATTTATCCACTTGACCACCGGATCGCCGGCAAATCCCTTCTCCCATACAAACCACGCATAGGCCACCGCGCTGGAAGGCATTTTTACAAAATCCCCATTCTTTGCACACCCCAGCCTTGATGAACTCACATAAACCGTCTTCGGCGGGTTCTCCAGGAAGAACCGTTTCCTGCCTTTCCCTTCCAGGAACTGCAGCTTCAAAAACATAGCCACTTTCCTGCCGGGCTTCACCATCTGCAATGCTTTCTTTACAAACTCCAGGGCAAATTTATAGGGTGGATTCGTGATGATGTCACCATCAAATCCGCCCTTCACTTTTAGGAAATCCACTGTTTCCTGTTTTCCATATCCCCGGTAAACCAAATCCGTGCTGACCACCTCATGCCCATGTGCTTCCAGGACTTTTGACAAATGCCCCTCACCGCAGGCACATTCCCAGACAACCGGGGCAAACCCTTCTTCAGCAAGCAGAAGCTCCATTGCCTTCGGTTCCGTTGCATAATAATCATCCTGCGCCCTGGCATCCGCACTATGGCTGGATGCACCCAGAACTGCATACACGCTCATTCCGTTCCCGATCCAGTCTTTCCCCTTCATCCATTACACCCCGTTCCTCGCCCTGAGCAGCCGTTCCATGACATCATCCTGCGGCGTAGCCCCTCCCCATTCCACGCAACAGTTTTCCTTGACAACCTGGTATATCTGATACCAGACCTGGTTCACCTGCTTCATGTACTGCTGGGACATGGAGACATAAGGGGATGCAATGGCATTCCCGGTTGTCGGGTGCTTCGCCAGGAAACCATATTCTGAAATGCATTCCTCACACTGGATCCATCTGGATACCGACATTGCATACTGCTCCACAAGCTGCATGCTCACAAACCTTTCACAGCCTCCCTCTTTCAGCCATTTCCAAGTTTCCTCATAGACCTCAGCCGCGCACAGATCCCTGCCGCTTTTCTGCTTTGCTTTCAGGTAATCTTTCACAGGCGGCATATCCTCGCCATCAATCGCAGACGGTTCCGGCAGGTCAATCACCACCGCCATACCCCCGTCATTGATTTTGTCTGCCAAGGCTTTTGACTTTCTGCCGGAACCGATTCTTGCACCGCCCCGGTTCGTGCCGTCTTTCGCCATTTCCCCATCTCCCCTCATGCCCAGGGGTTAATACCCCGTTTGATTTCTGCTTTTTGTGCGTGTGACCCCCGCCCCGTTCCCCAGGGACAGGGGCGTGGAGATTTCCATCCCCCCTACCGGCCCCACCGGTCGCCGCGCTCCGCATGGATACGCGAGTGACACGACTTGCACAATGAAATCAGGTTGCCTGCATCATGTGTGCCACCTTCACTCAGCGGTACCTTGTGGTGAACTTCCTCCACGGGCACAGCCGCACCCTTCTCCAGGCACTGCTCACAGAACGGATGCTGTGACGCATACCTGTCACGTATCCTCTTCCACGCCCTGCCATACCGTCTCTTCGTCTCCGGGTTCCTCCCGTATTTCTCATACCTTCTGTTCATCGCAGCCGCATGTTCCCCACAGTACCTGCCATCCGTCAGTTCCGGGCATCCCGGATACCCACACGGGTGCTTCGGCTTCCTCGGCATCTGCACCATCTCCTTCCAGGCATGGGAAAAGCCCGGCAGGATTTTCTCCCGTCGGGCTCCCCCGTTTTTCATTTTCGCCACTTTAACATTACCACACATACCCCTTTGACATCTACTGACATCAAGTGACAACTTCAGGAATCTTCACTTCCAGCAGCGCCCAGTCATGTATCCGGTACAGGTGCCTCACGTTATACCCCATGTCCGCGGCAATCTGCCCCCAGGTATGGAAGTTTAGATACCTCTTCTCCAAAAGCGTCTGGAACTCCGGGTCATCCACCTGCCTGATCGCTTTCATGATCTCTGCTTTCAGTCCCACCATCCTGTCAATATCCGCATTGATCTCCGCCTGCAGGTCAACGATCTTCTCCACGGCATTGGCCATGGAGGACACCGCCCTGTCCGGGTTCCTCGGCATCCCGCTGATGGCGCACCCGGCTTTCCTCGCCAGGTCATTCAGAGACTCCACCTGCTCAATCTTGCTGTTTATCCTCTGGTCCAGATAATATGCCTGGGACAGATATTCCCTTATCGTCATCCCGGCAGACCTCCTTCCGTTTTCTTCCCCGCCCTTTCCCGTTTTCCCCTGTCCTGATTTACCCATATGCTCCCACCTCCGCTTTCACTGCATCGATCAGTGCGGCCTGCATGTTGTCCTTCTCGGACAATGCCTTCATGATCCGCCCGTCTATGGTGCCCTCCGTGATGATATGCTGCACCACCACGGTCTCCGATGACTGCCCCTGCCGCCACAGCCTCGCCACCGTCTGCTGGTATAATTCCAGTGACCAGGTAAGGCCGAACCATACCAGCGTGTTCCCTCCGCCCTGCAGGTTCAAGCCATGCCCGGCAGATGCCGGATGGATCAGCACCACCGGGATTTCCCCTGCATTCCATTTCCTGATGCTGGCATCCGTATCCAGCCTGGCATAAGGGATTTTCAATTTCTGCAACCGCCCCATGATACGCTCCAGGTCATGCCGGAACCAATAAGCCACAAGAACCGGCTTGCCGTTTGCCGCCTCGATGATGTCCTCCAGCGCATCCAGCTTCCTCTCATGGACGGCAACGGTCTCCCCGGCATCCGTATATATGGCCCCATTCGCCATCTGCGACAGCTTCCCGGAAAGGGAGGCGGCATTGGCGGCTGTGATGTCACCGTCCGGGAGCTGCAGGACAAGATCTTTTTTCAGCTCCTCATACCTTTCCTGCTCTGTTTCAGAAAGGTACACAGTGTACCTGGAATTTACCAGTTCCGGCATCCGCAGGTGGTCCGTTGACTTCATGGAAATGGTGATGTCGGATATCCTGCCGTAAATCTGCTTTCAGAGAGCGGCATCCCCTTTGATTTTGACATGGTGGTGATAGATGAGCTGTCATCCTTCAAGAACCACCAGACGAAGCGGTTCAAGGCGCTGATGAAAGTGCGGCCGAAAGTGAAGCGCATCGTGGGGCTGACCGGGACGCCTTCCAGCAACGGGCTGATGGATCTGTGGGCGGAGTTCCGGCTGCTGGACATGGGGGAGCGGCTGGGGCGGTTCATCTACCAGCCACTGCACATTCTCACGGTTGATCAGGTAAATGTCCGCCTGCCGTCTTAATGCAGACAGCCTCTCCGCCGCCGTTCCGACTACCATACCTCATCCCTTTCAGATGATCCCATTTCTCCATCTCTGCCGGCCAGCTAAATGAAGCCACCCTGATAGGCGCTATCACAAGCACCTTATGGACCTCAAAACTGTCAAACATCAAATCATTCACCGCCGTCAGCGTGATGGATGTTTTCCCAAGCCCGCAGTCAAGGAAGATAGCGGACACCGGATGCTCCTCAATGTATCCTGCCGTGAATTTCTGGTATTCATGTGGCTCGTATCTCATCAATCATCCCTCCAATCTGCGACTCATCGTCCAAAACATACACCTTAAACCCCAGCTTCCGTAAAAGCCTGTGCCGCGCCAGCTGCAGGGGGCGCGGCTTTTTCCCCGGTGTCTTGACCTCCACAAACGCCATCTTCCCATCCGGGAGAAGTGCCAGTCTGTCAGGCACCCCGTCAAAACCGGGCGATGTGAACTTTACTGCCAGACCACCAGCATCCCTGACAGCCGCCCTGAATTTCTGCTCCAATGTCTTCTCTCTCATGCAGATACCTCCAATCCCTTATTTTTCAAGCATTTCAGGCTTTAGGGTGACGGTCGTTGACACTCGTACCATAAAGTCCTCTATAAGTGATTTTTTACTGAAAAAACTGCCCTAAAGGGGGTTTATACTGCGACCGTCAACGACTGTCACCCTTTCTGCTCACAGCCCAGGAAATCAGCGGTTTTCAGCCGTATCCCGATTATATACGCCCCGTCCTTTTTCTTCTGTTTTTTGAACCCTGCCGTTTCCAACGCATTATAAAAATCTGCCGTGCTTCTGGTGTACTCCCCGGTCTGCTGGCAGTACGCACGGTACTCCTTATACATCTCTCCAGACTTTGCCATGCTGCCCCTCTCAACCTCACAGCACTCATGCATGAAATGCCCAAGCCAGTCATTGTCCTCCCGATACGATTTAATGGCTTCCTCCACGCAGGCCGGAGAAGGGATATGGAAGTTCCTGCTGATTGCCTTTTTCGCACCTTCAATGATCCATGCCATGACAGCCGGCGCCGCCTCCGATACAAGGAAATCAGCATAATTCTTCACATCCCCTGCCCCTCCAATTTTGGCATGGAAAGGAATCACAATCAGGCGTCGCCACGTCCCCGGGTCATTCGCACCTACCCTGGGCAGATGGTTGGTGTAAAGCACCAGCGTATGGCTCGGCGTAAAAGAAAACGGGTCCTTATACTTTTTCTCCGCAAAAATCTCATCCGTGGAACACATCTGCTTCACCACGGAAGTATTCAGCCTCATCCCCTCCTCCAGCTCAGCAGCAATAATAAGCCGCTTCCCCTTCGCCTCTGCAAGTTCCGGCTTCACATTCCGCTTGCACCCGACCGTGAGGGTATCTGCGGACATATTCCCGCTGTAGGTTCCAAGCACACGGGCAACCGTGTTCCAGAAGGTGGACTTCCCGTTCCTTCCCTCACCATAAGCAATGATCAGCGATTCCATATAGACGCGCCCCACCGCCGCCATGCCCACAATCTGCTGCACATAGTCAACCAGCTCCGCGTCACCGCAGAAGATAGTCTCCAAAGAATCCAGCCACAGCTTCTCCCCCTTGTCGCCGGGAGAGGCCGCCGTGATCTTCGTGATATAATCCTCAGGACTGTGGTCACGCTTCCCATCCAGCCCATCCGGCAGGTAATAGGTGCCGCCCGGCGTGTTCAGAAGGAATCCGTCCCTGTCAAGGTCTGACACGCTGATCTCCAGCATCGGCTTTGCCGCCTGCAGCGCCGACACCACATATTTCATATCCCGCCGCTTCATCACGAACGCCTTATAGCCTAAAGCGGACATATACGCAAGGTAGGCGTCCATCTGCCCGTCACTGACCTTCTTTTCCAGCGCCTTTCCGCCCGATGTGACGGCATCTTCTGAAACGCCCGCATCCATGAGCGCCTGTTTCGTCCGGGCAACCTCATCCTTCGCATCCGCAAGCTGCAGGTCAAGGAACTCCTCCGCCGCGCCCACCGCCTGCTGCTTTGACTCCACCCAATACTGACCGCAGAAACGCAGGTAATCCGTAGCCGCCGTATATCGCAGCTCCACCCCGTACTCCCTGGTCAGCACCTTCGCCTGCCCGATGTCGGAATAATCCCCAGGCTTTAAGGACTCCCGCCCGAACTCGTCATTGTACGCATCCGGGGCGACATACCCCTCCTGCCCCTGCACCTTCTGGGCAAACCGGCAGGCGCTCTGCCAGATCATGGCAAGCTCCGCATCCTCCAGCGGCGGCCTGCACTTCCCGCCTCCTCTATGAAGATTTCATGCGCCTTTTCCGTCACGCCGTACCGCTTCACCACACGCCCCGCAAAATGGGACATGGTGGCGTTCCTCTGCCCCTGGGGTATCTCCCTGCCGCCCTGCGGCTTCACAATGCAGTCAATGGTGATCTCGCCCTCATGCCATAGGATGGAATCCGCCGGATGCCCGAAAATGAACCTTGCGGAATCCAGCGCCTTTGCATCAAAGAACGGGAATTTCTGCTGTATGGCCTTCTTCAACGCCGCACACGCATCCCCGTCAGTTACCGGGTCATGGGGAAAATACACATGGAATCTCGGCCTTGCAGACTTCCCCTCCTTCGGCTTCATGTTGTTCCGGCTCGGCACCACGGCAAACGCCACATCCGCCCCAATCTTTTCTTCCAGGTCTTCCGGATGGATCCAGTCCGCCGGATTGTCGGAATGGGAATTGTCGCAGTCCATCACATCCACATCGCAGGAGAGGAAATTATCCCCGCTTCTGCGGCAGTTCCGAAACTCCGCGCACACATGGTCGAACGCCACCACCTCCATGCAGTCATCCTCATTGTCTATGACCCGCCTGTTGGGATACAGGCTGTTCTTCGCGTTCCCCCTGCAGTTCGCCGTGTAAAATGTCATCCTCATGCCCTGCACACCTCCTCGCAGTCCTCCGTGAAATAACGGATGACCATATCCCGCTTCTCCGCCTTCTCAATCTCCGCCTCCATGCCCGTGGATATGGTGCTGCCGAACACCCACAGCTGCTCGCACTTTCCCAAAAGCACCAACCCCGCGAACATCCCAATCGCCCGCTCCGCAGGCTTCCCGTCATCCAGAAACTGCGGAAACAGAAGATGCGGCGCAATAGGGATCGCACCGTTCCCCACCGCAAACCTGCTGTACCGCCTGGCCTTCTGTGTGTTCACTTCCATATCCCCGGCAAACGGGGAGCATATATAGACAAGGGGCCGGTATGCCCGCTTCTCCGCCTTCTCTTCCCTTCTGATCCCTTTTAACGCCTCATAAGTCGTGGGGTCAGGATACCCCTCGCTGTTATACCTTCCTATCCCCATGTGCCATACCTCCATTCCGCCTGCGCTGTTCTTTCCGGACCGTATCCGCAGGCTTGTAAAACGGGCAGTCCCTCCCGCCAAAGTCATTGTCCTTCAAGCAGGTACAGATGCCGCCCCTGTTCGCGAAACAGTCCCCATGCATCCTGCACCTCTGCATTTCCGCCTTTCCCATCTTCTCTGCCTCCTGAAATCAATCTAATATCCCATGCGTCCCCGCCTAATCCTTCTGGTAAAAATCACACTCATATCCATCTGCCCGGAGCAGCAGCCCCTTTGCCCAGGGCGGCGTCCTCCCCATCTGTTCGCATACAGCAGGAAGGGACATCCTCCTGTCCGCCTCAATGATGACCTCATCATGCACATGGGCCACAATCGAACAGTTCCGTAAAGTCTGCATGGCATAGCATAAAATATCCCGGCTGACTGCCTGCACAATATTTTCCACGAACTTGGGACCATAGCTTTCCAGCCGCTCCCACTTCTTCGTGCCGCCCACGCCCATGTATGTGACGGACTCCCCGCCGAACTGGTTCTCCCCAATCCTTGGCTTCACATAGGCAAGCCGCCTCCCGGAGAAAAGCGTGATGAACAGCATCCCGCCCTGGTAATCAAAGCGGATGCCGTGCGTCTCCGTCTTTGCCCTCATTTTGATGCATTCCTTCACGGCACGATCAACCGCCCACCAGAACTCCGTGATGCACGGGTTAGAATCCCTCCACGCCGACACCAGCGGCTGCAGCTCTTCCTCCATAAGCCCCATCTCCAGCGCACCCATGGAGATCAACGCGCCTACTGACCCGCCGTATCCAAGAGCCAACTCCGCTATCTTCCCTTTCTGCCGCAGATGCCCGTTCACGCCGTGCTTCTCCACCGGGACATGGAACATCTGGCTTGCCGATGCACAGTAAATGTCACCGCCGCCCTCGAACACTTTCAGCCGCCACCGCTCCCCGGCGATCCATGCGATCACCCTTGCCTCGATCGCTGAAAAATCTGCCACAATGAACTTCCTGCCGTCCTGCGGCACAAAAGCCGTGCGGATGAGCTGTGAGAGCGTATCCGGGATATCCTCATACAGCATGGCAAGGGCATCAAAATCCCCCGCCTTTACAAGCCCCCTTGCCTGCGCCAGGTCTGGCATATGGTTCTGGGGCAGATTTTGAAGCTGCACCAGTCTCCCTGAATTACCAGTTACCCAAACACGCCCATTTCTTCTTACGAGAAAAAATCCCGTTGGTGTTTCAGCGCAATAAACACTTCCGCTATATTGAAACTTTCTCGGTTTCTCCTTTACTTCATGGCAGTTCTTTGGCGTAAGCCAAATATCCACAACATAGGCATCACTCCAATTTGGGTGTTCATCTTTTCTGTCTTTTACCTTCATCTGGGCAGCCCTGCCCGTAATATGGGCAAACGCCTGAACCATATCTGCATTCTGTTTATTGCAGGTCACATATTGAATGCTGTTTTTTGCGCTCTGGTAGCCATCCCAATGTACCAGTTCATCAAAAAACACATCCGCACTCTCATCAAACAGCCATGTATCAAAAGTTTTATTCCGAAAAATTCTCAGCCATAAAGGTACATTGCGGGAATAAATCTTAAACCGATGCCGTACACCCCGTTTTTCCCCATATACCCTATATACAAAAGAAACATCTGCTGCCCTCAAAAGTGTCTTGCACCGTTCCACTTTTCGCAGTTTTGTAAAAGCCAATACAACACTTCCATCTTCCGTAAAACAGCCATCTGCCTGCACCATTACCAATACACGCAATATACTGTGTTCCATTCCTGAAGTTGTCTGCCGGTATCCTGTAAACGGAATGCTCGGCCGGTATTTTTCCATATTTTCCACTGTATCTATCAGCCATTCCCCGCCATACCGCCTTTTCACATACATCTTGTGTTCTGGAGTGCTGATTTGGTCGATACGCTTATCACAATATTCGTACATAATCCCCTCATAAGGAAACACAAGGGCATTTGACTTTTGAAATGACACTGTTTCCCCAGATGGATTCCAACAAGCAATCTTCCCACCAGCCCATTCATCAAGCCGCTGCCATCCAATGTCTGTCAAAACCTCATGGTCACCAGTCAGACAGAACCGCCCTGTCCTGTTAGCACCATAGAAAACGAACATCCCATGCGCACGGCTGTCCGCACACACCGCATTCTCCATCGCCTGGTATTTCTTCACGGAAGATTTGGCAAGCTGCTGCCGGAGTGCCAGAACCTTCCGCAAAGTCTCCGGCGCATCCTTCATCAGTTCTGCCACCGCTTTTTTATCAAGGGAATCCGTTTCCACCCCATTCTCCAAAAGCCACTGCTTCATCTGCTGCACAGAGTTGGGGTTCTCCAGCCCCGTCAGCTCCTTCATTGCCGTCGCCAGCTCAGCCTTGGAACGCCCATCTATGGCAATCGCATTCCTGACCATTTCCATATCCACTCCGATGCCCCGGTCATTTATCTCCTGATCCTGCCAGTATTCCTCCCACACAAAATCCGGCACAGGGTATCTGGAAAGCCTCTGCTGTATCTGCATCTCCGCCTCCACATCACGCAGGTTGTAGGCTTTGAACCGCTCCCACTTCTCCCTGTCATGCCCCGGCAGGTTCCGCGTCCGGCCGCCGTTTGCCTTGGTCGGCTTGCAAGGGACACAGAAATACCGGATCAAATCCTTCCCCTCAGACAGCTTCTGCTTCTCCAACCCAAGCACTGCGCCCACATTTTCCAAAGACAGGGGAAGCCCCAGGGTGGCAGACCACACCATAGAGCACTTCCAGGATTCCGGCTCCAGCCATTCCCCAAGGTAATTTGACAAACAGACCCTCTCGAACATGGCATTGAACGCCCATTTGGTGACGGAATCATCCGATAACGCCGCCAAAATATCCACAGGGATTTTCTCCCCCTGGCATAAGTCAATTACCTGCACATCCCCACCATCCACACTGAATCCAAACAGCAGGATTTCAAAAGCCGCAGATTCCGCATATTTATAAACGCCGCATTTGGATAAATCCACATCGGAAAATGTCTCTAAATCAATTTCTATAGACTTCAATCCCACCAGCTCCTTTCACCGCCTTAAAGCAGCAGGGAAAAGGCAGATGCCCCTTCCCCGCCACCCGGCGGCTGTTTTATCGCTTATCTGGTCATGACAGGAAATCCTCTTCATCCCCATCCGCAAAGTCATCCTCCGCGCGGGACCTGCCGCCCAGCGGCTCCCCGTCACGCAGCTTCTGTAAATTATTCAAACCACAAGCGATCCCCTTATTCCCGTTGGAATTGAAAGCATAGAAATTGATGCTCGCCCTGCCATACACGCCGCTATACACCTCGGACGTATCAATAATCGGCTGGCGGTCTGCATCCACGATTCCGGGAGCCGTGGAGCTGTTGGCATTGACGAAATAAGCATCCGCATAAGCCTCATCATCCGGGCGCTCCGTATCCCCGTCACGCAGCGGGGTCTTCAGGACAGAGAGCGCAGGAACACTCCTGCCGTTCCCCTTCAGCTTCGCCTCACCTTCACGGTACGCCGCCTCAATCGCCGCCTCGATCTTCGCAATGGTCTTCTTATCTGACTTCGGGATAATGAGCGACACGGAAAACTTCGGCGTGCCCCCATTGATTGATTTTGCCTGCCATACATTGGCATAGCTCCACCGTGTATCCGGTCCGGTGATCACTTTCGTTGGATTGTTGACTGTGTTTGACATATGATTTTCCTCCTAATCTTCCTTGAAATCTTCCTTGAAATCTTCCTGCGCCGTGTTCAGTTCCGGCCTCTTGTCACTCTCAAGCACCAGTGCCGGCTTGCCCTGCGGCTTCTCCACAAGCCCCTTTAAAATCTCCGCAAATTTCTTCTTGCCCAGCAGCTTCTCCATGGCCGTGATGCCTAACAGCTTCGGCTCATACGGGTCATAGCCCGCTTTCTTCACGGTATCCGCCACGGCATCCTCATCCGTGTACTTCCGGTTGGACCTTCCGGCCACCACCTTGAACCCGGCATACTTCACGCCGGAGAGCGCCTGCTGCAGTGCGAACTCCTTCACATCCGCCGCCCATGCCGCCAGCTCATCCGCTTTCACCAGGATCGCCGCGATCTCATCCTCCTCCAGCGTTGCGGGCATCTCAAAATCGTACTTCGCAAGCTCCAGGTTGTACTCCGCCCGCTTCCTGCAGACCGCCTTCGCCTTGCAGAACCGGCAGTGCTCACCCGCACAGAACTCTCCCTCCCCGGCGTAGGCCAGCTTTGCCTTTTCCTTAAGCTCGCCCTCCGCCCACCGGAGCAGTTCTTCCTTCGCCATGACGCACACGCTCACATTCTCCCGGCGCGGCTGGTAGATCGCCATGCGGACAGTGTCAATATCATAGATGCCGTCAAACAGCTCCAGCGCGCCCAGGGCATACAGCATCATCTGGGGGTTCCCATCTGCGGAAACCTCCACGCCGGTGCCGTGCTTGTAATCAATGATGTAGAGCGTCCCGTCCGCGATTATCAGGCAGTCTCCTGTGCCGAACCCCTCCTCCACAAAACGGGAGAAGTCCAGCCGCTGCTCGACCAGCACCGCCGGGTCTTTACATACCTTCTTTGCCTCCTCCACCAGCGAAAGGACATACTCCGCATACCCGCAGGCGCATTCCTCCATCTCCTCATCATAGAAGGAAAGCCCCTCTGTAGGGTCTGTGGTCTCCATGCCCAGCGCCAGCTTTAATTTGTGCTCGCAGAGGCTGTGGGCATCCGTGCCCTGCTGTGCGTATTCGCTGCCCGTGTCCTCATAATCCTCACAGAGCCTTGCCGACGGCGGGCAGGCAAGCCACCGGTGGCTGGAAGACGCGGACAATAAAGCGTGCCTACCCATCACAGCACCTCCACATCCGCCACAAGGGCCGCATACTCCGATGGGTCAATCCCGGACAGCTTATCCGCACCATGCTTTGCAAGCAGCTCCCTGACCTGTGCCGTGAAGCCCGCCCTGGACTTCTCCGCCAGGAGCGCCCTGACCTCCGTGAGGGAATACTGCTTCTCCGGTTCCTGCTCCTCCTGCCCGGATGCTTTCTCCGCAGAGTCCTTCTTCCCCGGCTTCTCCCCGGCCTCTTTCTTTTCCCCTGCCCCGCCGGAGCCGGACAGGACCTCTGCCAGTTCATCTGCGATGCTCACAAGGCTCTCCCCGCATTTCTTCAGTTCCTGGAGCACCCTGTCCATTTCACTCATCTTTGACATGCCGCGCAGCCTCCTTCCCTGACCTCCCTGATGTCAACTGATTCCACGGTCTGCCCCGGCGATAAAAGGTACACCTGGGTGAAATCCCCGAACAGGAACCTCACAAGCCTTGCCGGGAGCTTCATGTCCGCGCCTTTGAGCACGTTCGTCTTCCTGCCGCCGGAATCCGAAACATTGATGACGACTCTGTGTTTCAATGCCATCGCCATTACCTCTCTTTCTGTGGGGATTTCCCTCCCCACACACCCCAGTCCGCAGAAAGCAGTTCTTTTAAAACCTTTCATAAATTTTTTTCAAGGTTTTTCAGGCACTCCTTTTTCAGGGCGGCTTCCAGCTTTTTCAGCCTCTTGCTGACCGCCATCTGGGAGATTCCGAACTCCTTAGCGATCTGCGCCTGGACAGCCCCTTCCACGTAATACATCCGGTAGAGCTTCCGTGAATCCCTGTCCATTTCCGCTATGCACTCATACAAAAGCTCCTTCATCGGGTCAGCCTCTTCCTCAGCTGCCCTGTCCACTGCCTGCTTCATATATCGGCTGTCAGCCGCCATGCCGCTGCCGTCCTCCCCCGTGAGGGCATCCAGCGACAGCATCCAGTTCTTCGGCGGCTCCTCGCCCGGATGCCGCTCCCTCCACTGCCTGACCGCTTCCTCCTGCCATTTCTGGATGCCGGGCTTCCCCGTGCTTAAGTTGTTCCTAACCTCGCTGTCATCCATCCTGTGCAGCAGGCTGACCGTCTCCGCCCCGTACTCTTCCGCGCTGATGCGGAACTTCTCCCCCGTCACCGACTCATAACAATAGCTGACCCTCTGGCTCATGGGCGTCTTCCTGAACCTCATCTTCATGTCCTGCCTCCTTCTCCGGCCAGAAGGCAGTAAAGGCAGGACAGACCCATAATTCAAGGACAGGACACCCGCAGCGCAGCATGAAAAAAGCACAGGAAAGCAGGGATGCCCTCATCCGGCTCCCCACAGCCGCCTTTGTCGCGGCCGTAAAAAGCCCGGTATGTCGTATCCCGCCCCACTGCGCACATGCGGCCGGTATGAATTTTTTATATTGGATACCTCCCTGGATACCCATCAGGACGGACATCCGCCGATATCCGCCCTGATCCGTAACCAGGCATCCCTGCGGCCCAGGCTGGAAGAACTCCCGGAACTCCTTATCTTCATTTACGTTTCCCGCGCACATTTCCCCGGAAACAAAAAAAGCCGGAGCCATCCCCTGACACAAATCGAGTAAACACATACTCTCTCTGCGGTCAGGATCATGGCTCCGGCGGTCGGTAACTCAGTATATCGGATCCGGTTGCTCGGTAGCTTTTATCCTACTGCATTCTTCTCTAAAAACTCATTTATCTGCTTCTGTACGTCCTCTGAATCCACAAAGACGCTCCCCTTTATGTTCTGGGTAAAGTACCTGTGGATCACCCCTTTCTCGTCAGCCTCCACGTCAAAGATCCTCTGCTTCTTCGGAAGCTGCCGGTTATAAATCGGTATCTGCCACATATCATCCCTCCTCGCTGCTATGATATTTTCATTGCCCTATCCAACCATGCGATCATATCCTGTTCATTCACCGTATAGTAAACACTGCCAGAATATGTTTTTTGCTCATTTAGCAAAACTGTACCAGGAGCAGCCTGCTCTATAGCATAGCGCCTTTTAGCCGTGAGCTTTCCCCAATTATCCTTAAAGAACCTATCTATCCACACATCATGCCTTATACCATCAACTTCAACAGCCAGTATCAGTTTACTTCCCCGGCATACAGTCGCGTTTCCAAAACCAATCGGATTGACATAACAGCCATTCTTAGTATAATGACCGCATTCTCCCCTTTTGTGCCCCTGTGTGATAGCAAATTCCCCAGCATCATATCTGATATTAACAACTTTTCCTATGGTCATGATAACAACCTCCAAAAATGAAATTCAACTCTGCGCTTCGTTGTAAGCATATTAAACACCATTTTGGGAGATTTGTATTCGCCACAAAAATATCATTTTTTTATTTTTATGCCATTCCTTTCAAATATGCCCTGCTGCTTTTTATCAGCAACCAAATGAAATCCTAAAACATGAATTTTTTTCTCTTCTGCATCAATAACCGCATCCAACTGATAATTGTCAGCCGCTCCTATGTAGTTACCAGTCAGCTCTATCGGCCATGAATATCCGATATGCACTTTTTTTAACTCTGCATCAAAAACTCTCTTCCCTATTTCTTTCCCAAGATCATCAATAATAGGACTATTATAAATGGTACCGAGAAAATATCTCATAGTTTCGGGATCGCCTTCCCATTCATAGCCTTTTTGTTTTCTTCCAATAACCTTTTTTAGCCTTTTCATAGCAGACTCAATCTGTTCTTTAAGCAAAAAAATAGTATCCGTATAATTCAAAAAATGATTATGGATATATAGCATATCCTCCAGACTATTTGCTTCATAAATTCTGCTGATAATCATATCCATATATATTTCTGCGTCCATGGCATATTTAGCTTCTTCTGGCTTTCCAGCATATTTATAAAACCTCTTATTAACCCGCTTTATCAACGCTATTTGTGACTTTCTTTTCGCCTCAGTTCCATAATTTAGTTCTGTATTAAGGGACTTAAGTTCACTCGTTTTATACCTATAATAGCCGTTCTCTATCTTGTATTTTTTATCTAATCGCAATATCTCCTGCATATATACAATAGCATACAGTTTTGAAATCTTCTCAGCCTTAATTGCTTTTGTATTTAAGTCCAGCATAGCAATAAAATTTGGAAGTTTTTCCACAACAGCATCATATCTTTTTCTTTCATAACCTGTAATATCATCTTTCTCATACACAAAACAAATTACATCCTCTTTATTATCACGCAAAAATGAAACCATATCTGCTTTATTTATTGGCATATAGGCAAGTTGCCGAAATTCTTCCGGGTGGTATTTTATCACGCCACTCAGTTCATCTGTTGCGGTATTTACATCTATAATGTCATATTCAAGCCCTATATCCTCATGTTGTGACAGTTTAAGATAAAATGTATTTAACAAAGGCTCTTGATACTTGGCTTTAGGCATCTGCCCTATCATCCTGACAGCCCTCCTCATTCGCCAGCTTATCTTCTTTAATGCCTCCAGATACTCTCCTTGTACAGAATAATCCAACTGAATTATTATTTTTTCTAACTGTACCTCCCAAGACTGCCCAATAAAAATCAACATATCTCGAACCCCATTTACATATTCTTTGGGTAGTTCTCTTGATATATTTCTTTTTAAGTAAGCCATCAAATCGCCATTTTTATTAACCTGTCCAACAAAGCTATCGTCAACATTTTCCATTGACGGATTGCTTAAAAACGGAACTATCTGGACATGATATTTGTTTTCAAAACAATACAATAAAAATAACAATTTAACTTTATCCTGGTCTGTTGGAAAATCGTTAAGGTAAAATCCTATTTTTTCAAGCCTCTTAATAAGCCCTTTTTTGGAGTCTTCAACATTGCCTTCATCGCGATAAAAATAATGCCACACATCTTTTGCAGTATGCTCTTTATCACCAGAAAATTTTTCTGCTAATACATTTTGCCATACACTGTCCTTAAGTTCATCCTCTGTAAGTTGTCTTTCAATCCCAAACATATATGGGCTGTATATACGTTCTAATCTTTCCTGTCCGACCAAATTTTTTTCAATCCACCAGGCTTCCGTTACTGTCTCTCCACCTCCGCAGACAAATCCTTTTGCCAATTCCTGAAACTTTGGATTATCAATGTAATCATCTTTCGTTATATCGATACCTAACTGTTTAAGTCGATGCTGCATATATTGAGCAAACGGTGTTTCCGAAAATTCAAATTTTCCATTACTAATACCCAATGTTCCCATATCATCCCTCCTAATTGAACGGCAACTCGCCCCCCATATAAAGGTCAATGATGCCCTTTACCTCATCATTGATTCCCAAGTTGGAATCTGCATCAACAATCACCTTGTACAGGTTCTGTATCTGCCTTGAAACCTCGCCGCACACAAAATCACTACAACATAACGGCCTTATATTTCCCATATGAATCAGATAAACCTCAAACTGATCATATCCTATTCCCATGTGAGACTCTTCATTTTCCACTTTCATGATATATATTTCCGCATTGCCAGGAGCAAGAACCGCATGGTATCCATCCCCCGCAATATTCGTTTCCCCATCGGGGAAAAATCTGCTGCAGTAGCGGGGTTTCAAGTGTATCCTGCCTTCCCCATCAGCCGGAAGTTCCGTCGCTGCAAACAATGGATGTCCTGCATAGGCATCACCCCCATCATAGCCGCATTCCACATTCAAAAGCTGCTTCTTAGTCTCCTTTTCCCACTGCAATTCCCCGGACAGCGTATCATTTATGAGTTTGTCCAGGAACTTCAGCACATACTTCTCATTAGCACTCAGCCCTTCGTACTCTGAATAGACCAGCATGTCAACAGTAACGCCCAATAACCGGGCAGCCGCCAGCAGCAGCTCGATGCTCGGAGAGGATGTGTTCTCCTCCTTATTCAGCTTGGACAGATACCCCGTGCTCACATTGGCTTCCTTCTCCAGGTCTCCTATCTTGACGCCCTTTTCTTTGGCGATGGCATATATAGCAGACATGCACCTTTTCTTATCGAACTCCAATTTATCCATAATTGTACCACCTTTCTCCACCAATATACAATAATCTGGAATATATGTCAAGTGTGTTTCATATATTGAATTATTATCCACTTTTTCTATGTCTATACAACAAATTCTCTAATCGCTCCAATTTATTAGACAAATTGAAGAGTACATAAAGGACACAGGAGATTCTGTCCCCTGTGCCCTATCAGACCTCACTTCCATGCGCCGCCCTGCCCACTATGAATTTTTATCCGCCCTGCCGGCGCTTTTCCGGCCACCGGTGCTTTTCCGGCCACCGGCACTGCCGCCCTCCCTTACCTCAATCTGGTACCTGTCATGCCCCTGGATGCTCCTCACCGCCTGCCCCAGGCTCCCCGCCCGTCCGTGCCTGTGGTACGGGTGGGCTGCCCGGTGCTTGTGGAATATGATGCAGTTGCCCGGCTCCGGGTACTCCGGGTTATGGATATACCAGACATGCCCGGTATTCTTCGACATGATGGTCACATCATAGGCATCCGCGCAGATGACCGAAAAATACGAACGGTCCAATGCCGCCAGCTCCTCCGTGCTAAACATCCGCAGCCTCCCTTCCGGCGCGCCCCATGTCAACCTTCCCCCTCAGGTAGGAATAGAAATTCCAGAGGTTCGCCGTGACCGGGAAATCCGGCCTGTAGCAGAACCTTGTCCTGTACCTTATCCCATGGCTGGCGCACCACCCGTAAATATCCTTCATGACCATCCGCTCCCCGGCCATGATCCTCCTCTCCAGGAAGGAGAACCACCTACGCTCCCTTTCATCCCTAAGCAGCAGGTAGAACCTCACATTGTAATACTGTATGACCTCCACCATTTACGCCCCCTTCCTCTCAAAATACAGTTCCAGCGCCTCCTCCAGGATGCTCTGCACATCCTTTGCCGCCACATCAGAGAAATACCTTCTGTACAGCTTTGCGGGCAGCTTCACGCTCACCGGCTTCTCCGCATCCGGCTTCACGGGACGGTCAACACCTAAAATCTTCTGCGCCTCCCCCTCCGACAGGCTCCCCGCCGCTTTCCGAAGCTCGCCCGCCTTGTCCGCCTTTAACCTGATGCAGCTCTGGTCCATGACCTTCTTCACCGCCGCCTGCTCCTCCTCCGGCAGGTAGGACAGCTCCACCGCCGCCACCATCGTCAGGCTGCCGTCATCCAGCATGTCCTTGAATTCCGGGATAAGCTCCTTGCACCGGACATACCTTGCAATATGCCGCCCGGTCAGCCCAAGCTCCTTCCCGATGATCTCCCGGCTCTTCGCCTGCTGGTGGACATCATGTCCACCGCCGCCGTTAAGCGCCTGCAGCTCTTCCAGAATCTCCTCCCTCTTCTTGCCGCAGACCTTGTCATAGCGCTCTGCCAGGACCGCGATCCGTTCCGATACGCTCAGGTCATTAAAGGAACGCTGGAGCATGTTGGTCTCTATCACATACACATACGCATCCGCATCCGGCAGGCCCTCTTTCACAATGGCCGGTATCTCCGTGAGCCCTGCCAGCTTGGCCGCATTCAGCCGGTTATGCCCTGCCAGCATCTCATATCCCCCGGGAGCCGTGCGGACAATGGCCGGGACCAGGACGCCATGCTCCCGGACGCTCTCCACCATGTCATCCAGACGCTCCCCTTCATACAGATGGAACGGATGGTTATGGAATGGCTTTATACTCTCCACCGGGAGCATCTGCACTCCATTCCCCGCTGTCGCAGGCTCCCCGCCTGTCAGCATGTCCACCGCATCATTGAACACTTTCCTTTTCGGCGCATTAGCTTTCATCCGCAGCCACCTCCATTGCCAGATTCTGATAAGCCACACATGCCCCGCTCTCCGGCGCATATTCTAAAAGCGGCTTGCTGTAATAGACGGACTCCCCCACCTTGACGGTGCTCGGTATCCTGCTTTCAAATATCCGTATCTGCCCCTGGAATGTCTCCGCCACCTGCTCCGTGATGACCTTGCAGAGGTTTGTCCTCGCATCGCACATGGTCAGCAGGATGCCCTCCACCTGCAGGGCGGGGTTGATGCGGCTCCTGATCTTGCCTACCGTTTTCAGGAAGTCCTGCAGCCCCATCATCGCCAGGAGCTGGGGATTGACGGTGATGATCACGCCGTCAGCCGCCGAAAGCGCATTGATGGTCAGGCTCCCCAGCGAAGGGCAGGTATCCATCAGTATGTAATCATATCTTTCCTTCAAAGGCTCCAGAATCCCGGACAGCATCCTCTCCGCCCCCATCTCCAGCCTCAGCTTTGCTTCCACCACGGACAGCATGATGGATGACGGGATAAAGTCCACGCCGTTCCTGCTCTGGATATACTCCGATGCATCCGGGAGCTCCTCGTCCTCAATCCTGTGCATCATCAGATGCCCGACCGTCACCGGCACTGCCGCCGTGTCCTCGATCCCGAAGCAGGTGGAGAGGTTCGCCTGGCTGTCAAAATCGACAGCCAGAACCTTCTTCCCTTCCTCCGCCAGTGCATATGCGAGATTGAACGTTGATGTGGTCTTCGCCACGCCGCCCTTCTCCGAACCTAAAATTATGATCTTTCCCATGCTTTCCTCTCCTCCCTTATGCTCCATACTGTGCTTTCCGCTCTGCCACATACCGGGCAAAGATTTCCTTCTTCTCCGCATCGAAACGCGCTTTCAGCTTCTTTGTCTCTTCTTCCATGAAAGCCTTTTGTGCTTCCATTTCTTCTGCCCTCTCCCTATCCAGAATGACAACCAGCTTTCCATCCTCACACTCAACCCTGACCGGATCGCCAATCTCAAAACCAGCCGCTTTCAGCCACTGCCCTTTGAGCATGATGGTTGGCGTTGGCTTATAATTATGTCCGTTCTGTGAAATGACTTTGATATTCCTTGTATCCTTATATGCCATATAGAAATTCCTCCTGATCTGATAGATACCAGGCTCTTCCCTTGGGCAAAGGAAGATGCCCGGATGATGATGTGGGCGGAGAACCCGGCGCCGTTGTTTTCCCCGCCAGTTACTAAAAGGACTAAGCCTGTGCGGCTCCCTGATTTCTGTCAGCCGTTCAGCTTAGTCCTATAATAACGCTATCACCGATCACAAGAATGTTCTTGTTCCTTGCATACTTTGGCAGCTTCGGGCGGCTGTTCATGGTGAGCCGTTCCGTCTGCGTTAAGGGGATATTGTTCTCAAATACCGGGTCTATGTACGGCTTTATGTCCTCGGCGGTTCCCCAACGTGCGGAACCGTACTCAATGCCCTTGCGGTACTTCTTCGCGTTCTTGCCTTTTAGGTAAACGGCAAGCCGGATAATGACCGCCCCGGCAATGCCGATCAGCAGGTCGGCGGGGTGGAAGCTGGGGGCGGCACTGGCAAAAGCGGCGGTAAAGCCCTCCCCAAGATGTAAAATCTTTTGGCTTGCGTCCATGCCGGGGGAAAGCCGGACAGCCGCGCCCACCTTGTCAAACAGGTAAACAAAGAGCAGATAGGGCGCGTTTAGGATAAGCAGCTTTTTGATCTCCGGCTTCATAGCGATACCTCCCTGTCCTTGTTTTTGGTCTGCTGGCGGCTGGCGTTCAGCTCCTTTGCCTTTTCCCGGAAAGCGGCTAATGCCTTTCGGATTGAGGGCTTCTTGTCCTGCGTCAGCTTCTTTGCGGAAAACTCCTTGAAAGCGGCGGTCTGCGCGTCTGCGTCCCTGCCCTTGAAGAATACAAGATAGCGGGGCGGGGTTTCCGTACTGTCCTTTTTCAGCGCAAAGTCGATACCGTACTTTTTGGCGGTATGCTCAAACGCCTTGATATTTTCTTTCGTGATCTCAATGTTGGAAACGCCCGTGTTCTGCTTCATGAGCTGCTTTAGGGTCTGTTTCCCGTGGGGCTGTCTGCCGATCTGTTTCTTTGACTGTGCAAGCGCGGCTTTCATTGCCTTTTGCAGCACTTCGGCGGTCAGCTTCCCGGTCTTGATATACAGGGCAACGGTTTTTTCGTTGATCTCGTCCTGCATGGGGTCTGTCCCTCCTTTCGGGGTAGTCTATGGGGCGGCGGTCAGATACGCACCCGCAGCCCGTTAAGGTCGTCAGCTCTGATACCAACTAAATACCATTCCTGTTTCATGTTCATTTCAATGCGGGTCGGCTTCCATTTGCCGCGGGTGAACACGTCGAAACAGTCCCCGCAATGCAGCCCGCCGTAGTAGCTGGCAAGGTCAAAGCGAATGTCGTAGCGGTCTGTGCGCTCGTCAAATACCAATGCTCCCGTTGTTTTCTGTGCCATAATAAAATCCTCCTTTTGTGGTTGTGGGTGGTTACAGGCTTTCGCCCGGTTTGAATGAATAGGGGTCGTGCGGCTCCTTTGGCGCAAGTGCGCCGCTTGCCATGTCATGCGCCACAAGGGACGTGTAATAGTTGCCGATCGTGGACGGGGCATTGAAAAGCACTGCCCGTAAATACTGCTTGATGTTGCGGATTTTGGTGGTATTCTCCCGCATACAGTCCAGCACAAAGCGGATATGTTCACTATCCAGCTTCATAAACTTTGCTTTCACCAGCTCGGCAGGGTAGTCGTCCCCGGCAATGCGGATTGTCTTTCTCCGGGTGCAGACAGTTTCCAGCATGAGGTCAACGATCTCGTCCAGCCTGTCCCCGTCAAACTTCATATCCTGCATGAGAATGTCATAGTCGATATTCTCCTTGATGATCTCCCGGTAAATCTCAAAGGCTGTCTGTGCATCCGTTTCCTTTCGTTTCCGTTCCGGCGGCGCAGCCGCTTCCCCGCAAGGTGAGGGGTTAGGGGAAAGGATAGGAATGGAATGGGTACTTTGTTCATCAGTGATTATTTTTTCTTTTTTTGGTAAGTCAGTCTTTTGTATATCTTTATTTAATTGCATTGGATTTTCCGTCGTCGGTTTACCCGGTGTCGGATTTTCCAATATCGGATTGCCCGGTGTTGGATTTTCCAATATCGGTTTATCCAATCCCGGCGGGGTGTCGTCCGGCGGCTGGGGCTGCTCGTAAATGGTGTATTCAATGGCGGTCATTTTGCCTTTCTCGTCGCGTCCCTGCCGCCGCTTGATATATCCGGCTTTTTCCAGCTCCCATACGGCGGTACGGATAGCGTCGATACTTTCCCGGTTGATCTGTGACAGCCCCGCAAGGGTGTAGTCCCAATCTTCGGGAAGTGACAGCATTTGTGATAACAGCCCCTTTGCCTTTAAGGTCAGCTCCTTGTTGCGTAGGTGGTGGTTGCTCATAACGGTATAGCCCTTGTTGCGCTCCACGCGGAAAACTGCCATAGCTTCATCACTCCTTTGGTTGTGGATTTGTTACGCGATAGAACGCCGTTTTGCCGGGTTTAGGTATAAATCCCTGTCCCCGCTGAAAACGCGCCCGCAAAGCCGCTTGTAGCAAGGCTCTTTCTGCCCCTACTGCGTAACATGAGGGCATAAAAAAAAGCGGCGTTCCTGTTCTCCCATGTAGGGATAGAGAAACGCCGCGTCTGCGTCGTATTCAGTTTTCATTTATTCTTTCTCAATGCTGTGTGCTGGTGTTTGGGCTGGCAGGGTTCCGGGGTGGCATATCAAGGCTCTTTCCCTCAAAAGTAGTAAATTGGTAGTAAATTCAGCTTGAAATCCTGCTTGTATGCCCGTAAATCAAGGCTTTTTTGAGATAATCAACCATTTTCTGTAAATAGCTATCAAGCAGTAGGTCTTCTATGGTAAAATCTATTATCA
>ERZ1036412.523-NODE-523-length-25215-cov-8.487480_pt1 | contig 25215 bp, 28 predicted proteins | sample MGYA00514218_ERZ1036412 | MGnify/ENA primary metagenome ERZ1036412 (study PRJEB33795, sample SAMN09464944) | human gut metagenome | host: Homo sapiens | place: USA: Stanford, California | collected 2016-11 | study: EMG produced TPA metagenomics assembly of the... | reverse complement strand
GGAGTTGGAGTTTCGGATGGAAGTATTTCCCGTATGCGGTTTTGAAGGTATATATGAAAAGTCCAGGAGTTAATTTCCTGGACTTTTTTGCTATTTAAAATCTTTTTCAAATTCATCCAATGCAGCCACAAGGAGGGCTGAGGAATATGCCATTGTCGGACCACCTCCAAAAGCCGTGGCGACCGTTGCCGCTTCAAGGATTTCCTGTCTCGTGCACCCTGCTTTTAAAGCATTGTACGCATGTCCTACAATGCAATACTCGCATCTGGAATATACGGATATAGCGATACAGATTAATTCTTTGTTCTTTGAGGAAATGCTCCCTTCGGAAAGCGCGGCTCCGATGAAGCCTGATAAGGAGCCGAATGCTTCTGGATTAGAGTCGCCTAAGGCCTTCATACCGTAATTGGAATCTTCTAATATTGCTCTGACATCTTTCATAATATAAATATCCTCCTGTCTTTTCTATATAACAGTATAATGAAAGATGGAAGTTTTTGTCCAATTGATATATAAAAAGAGAGAAGAGAGATATAGGAGCCATCTATAGCAAGTTCAATATTTAAGAAATATAGTAATATATGGTATAATATTTGTAACTATCTGAGGGAATGAAAGGTATTATACATGAGGGAAGAGAATCACAAGAAAGATGCACGGCTAATTGATCTGGCAGGATCAAAGGGGAAGAACATCTGAAACACTGGCTGAAAAGAGTAATGATAAATTGCGGCAAGAAGCAGTTTGAAAACGCATATCGGAAGCGACTTGAGGATTATATGGCGAACGCGGGCGAGTATGAGTTCGTGTTCTTTAAGAACGACTCAGGCTTATCAGTGATTATTCCGATGAGAATTTCCAGATGTATATCTGGAAAGATGCTGATCCGGAGAAATACTATAACAGTTGTATGATAGAATTTGATACGCCGACTGAAAAAGTATATGAGATGCAGACGCAGAGGCAGTGCTATGAGTAGGCGCTGCCAGCAAGAATAAAACAGAATAAGGAGCACGCGGCAAGATTGCCGCGTGCTCCTTATTCGTTGCCTTAAGATTTCTGCCTAAGTGCTAAGATATGATTGATAAGCAGCGTAGCAATATCATCCTTGCTCATCAGTTCCAGTTCGGTTACGCAATCCGGAGTGATCATGGTGACAATATTGGTGTCGGTCTCAAATCCAGCCCCCTTCACCTTCAGATTATTGGCAATGATCATATCCAGATTCTTCTTCACCAGTTTCTTCTTGGAATTCTCCAGCATATTTTCGGTTTCCATAGAGAATCCACAAAGGAACTGGCCGGGCTTTTTGTTATCACCCAGAAATTTCAGAATATCGTCCGTGCGCTCCAGAGGGATGCTAAGTTCAGCATCCGATTTCTTGACCTTTTCATCTGAAACCTGGGATGGACGGTAATCGGCAACGGCAGCAGCCTTGATGATGATGTCCATATCCCGGCTTCTGGAAGTGACGGCATCAAACATGTCTCTGGCAGAAGTGACAGGAATCACATCGACGAACATCGGCGGCTCTATAGCGGTTTTTCCGGTTACCAGCGTAACCTGCGCCCCCCTTAGCATACAGTCCCTCGCAATGCTGTATCCCATCTTTCCCGAAGAGTGGTTGGTAATGTACCTGACCGGATCAATGGCTTCCCGGGTAGGTCCTGCGGTAACGAGAACCTTTAAGCCCAACATATCTTTGGGGCAGGCACAGCATCTGTAAATGTGCTGGAGGATGAATTCAGGCTCCGGCATCTTCCCGGCTCCGGTATCCCCGCATGCCAGCCTTCCGCTGGCAGGATCTATGATTTCCATACCGTACTTTCTCAACGCTTCCAGGTTGTTCTGGGTCACCGCATTCTCATACATTGCCGTATTCATCGCCGGCACGATGATCTTAGGACATCTGCAGGCCAGGAAGGTAGTCGTCAGCATGTCATCAGCCATGCCATGGGCAATCTTGGCAATCACATTGGCAGTTGCCGGGGCGATTACGGCAACGTCCGCCTTCTGGGCAAGAGCAACATGTTCGACATGGAATTCGAAATTCCTGTCAAATGTGTCGATCACGCAACGGTTGCCAGTGAGCGTTTCAAAAGTAATCGGCGTAATAAAGTTTGTGGCATGCTCGGTCATAAGCACATGGACCTCGGCCCCGGATTTGACCAGCATGCTGGCCAGGCTGGCGCTTTTATATGCGGCAATTCCTCCGGTAACGCCCAGGAGGATCGTTTTTCTTTTTAACATAGTATGTTTCCTTTCTGTATGATTTTCATATTACTATAACTATAACCTGTTTTGGGACGTGTTGCAAGAAGTCCTGTGTGAAAAGGACGGGTGAATAAATATGTACGTCAGCTATATGTGGAAAAGAGTTGCTTAATATTGACCCGGGTGTTATAATTACAACGTAATTGTATTGTATCCTGCACAGCAGGAATGATAACAAGGAGGAATTGAATAATGAAGACAAAGAAACACGACACACGTTGGATGGTCAGTGTTGCACTTATGGCAGCGATTGTCATCGTGCTGGCGAACACGCCGCTGGGGATGATTCAACTGCCGATTATTAAGGCGACAACTGTACACATTCCGGTAATTATCGGAGCGATTCTGTTAGGCCCATCAGCCGGAGCAATCCTGGGCGCCGTATTTGGCGTATGCTCATTGATCAGCAATACGATGGCGCCAACGCTTTTATCCTTTGCATTCTCTCCATTCATGAGTACTACAGGGATACCGGGAGCACTAAAGGCAATCTGGATTTCAGTAGGATGCAGGATCTTGATTGGAGTAGCGGCAGGATGGCTATGGATTTTACTGAGCAAGCTGAAGGTAGGCCAGTTGATAGCGCTTCCAATCGTAGGATTCATCGGGTCAATGGTGAATACGGTGGCGGTTATGGGAAGCATTTACCTGCTATTCGCCCAGGAGTACGCGCAGGCCAGGGAAGTTGGCGTAACCGCGGTATGGGGCCTGATTATGGGAACGGTGACTGCATCAGGAATACCGGAGGCAATCGCGGCGGCAGTGCTGGTACTGGCATTAGGCAAAGTACTGATTCAGGTATTTAAGAAGATGAATATAAGAATGATGAACACCCAACTAGCCAAGTAAGAAGTTAATATAAAAAAATAAGGGGCTGTCGGTTTGTGATATGCTCCCTTCTAGGTAGACAAGTGAAATAATAAAAACTTGTCACTTAGGAGGGAGCATACTTTATGTCAAAGAAGACGATATCTGCTAAAGATAAAATATCTGCGGTTATGCTATATTTTGAGGGAAATGTTTCCCAGCATCAATTGGCAGAACGGTTAGAGGTGAGTCTTGCTACTGTCCAACAATGGATTCGTAATTATGAATCTATGGGGGAAGATGCATTCCTAATGAAACATTATAAACGATATTCAAAAGAACTGAAACTCCAAGCGGTGCAGGAATATTTTATAGACGTAAATGATAAACGAGTGCTGCGGATATGTCGTAAAAAAGATATCAAATCAACTATAAAATACTCAAATAATGGTTGTACAAGACAAGCTGCTAATCCACAGTATATTGCCGAAAACATCCTAAATAGAGAGTTCACAGCTGATATGCCAAATGAGAAATGGCTTACTGACGTCACGGAATTTAAATATTATGTCGGACCCGTAGTACACAAAATATACTTGAGCGCTATATTAGATCTATATGAAAAATCCGAATGCACTTCCACTTTGCCATAGTGATAGGGGATATCAATATACAAACCGATCATTTCATAATAAACTAGAAAAAGCAGGCATGACACAAAGTATGTCTCGTGTAGGTAAATGCATCGATAACGGTCCTATGGAAGGATTTTGGGGCATTCTCAAACGAGAAAGATATTATGGTAAACGTTTTACTGATAAAGAAACACTTGTAAAAATGATTGAAGATTATATAGATTACTATAACAACAAACGCTTGCAAAGAAATCTTGGAGTTTTAACTCCAATGGAAAAACATGAAATCTACTTGCAAGCCGCATGAAAAACTGCCAGCAGATAATCTACTGGCAGAAAAAATCTTATATTTTTTCATTTGTCTACTTGACGGGAGCAGTTCAGTTCCCGACAGCCCCCCTTTTAATTAAACTGCAAGCTTCAAAATTTCTATAAATTCTTTTACATGCAGTGGTACATAATGTCCTACCGGAGCGGTGTCATTATGTGTAGCTCTGTCTGCCATTTCTTTGAAGTGTGTATCGTCGATTCCCATTTCTGTGAGAGAAGTCTTCAGATTCAGTGACTGGAAGAATTCTTTTAATTTGTCGGCTAAGATGTAAGCCATTTCTTTTTCTGTGTAGTTGTATGGATCTATATCGAAGACACGTTTTGCAAGTTGAGCAAGTTTGTAAGGTTTTACTTCTGCCATGTATTTGCACCATGCTACAAGAACAACTGCCATTCCTTCGCCGTGAGTGATGCCATACTGAGCGCTGATTTCATGCTCGATTCTGTGTGAACCCCAGTCAGCGGCACGTCCGGTATCAAGGATTCCGTTGTGTGCAACGGATGCAAGCCACTGAATCTCAGCACGTGCATCGTAGTTTGCCGGGTCTTTCATCAGACGTTTTGCATTGATGATTGCTGCCTGAATGGCACCTTCGATCATATAATCAGTTGTATCTGTGTGAGCAACGTCAGAGAAATATCTCTCTAACAGGTGGGAAAGGATATCAGCGCATCCGCAGGATGTCTGATATGCCGGAAGCCCCATGGTATATTTCGGGTTCATGATTGCAAATTTCGGGATGATCATGTCATCTTCGAATCCTAATTTCATCAGTCCGTTGGAAACGATCGCTGCATTAGATGTCTCAGAACCACTTGCCGGAAGTGTTGTGATTGCTCCAATCGGAACTGCTGTTTCCGGAGTGGCGGATCCATCAAAGAAATCCCATACATCTCCATCATAAGGAATACCAAGTGCGATAGATTTTGCTGTGTCTACAGAACTTCCGCCGCCGGCAGCGAGTACGAAGTCTGTTTTATGTTCTTTACATACTTTTACAAGATCACGGATCAGTTCGATCTTCGGGTTTGGAACAACTTCTCCACATTCCTGGAAATCAATTCCAAGACGGTCACAAGCATCTTTGATAACATCCCAGATACCAAGTGTTTTAATGAAATCTCCACTGTATACGAACATCAGAGAAGTTACTTTGTATTCTTTTAAAAGATCATACATATTATTTTCAGCTCCGTCACCGAAGAAGATGCGAGCCGGGTTTCTATAGTGAAAGTTTAACATTTGTATTGCCTCCTAAGGGTTTTATACCTGATTAATAGTATTTAGCAATAACAAATGGGAATGTTGCACTGCTGCAATTTATCTTCCCATACATCGGGCAGACGTTTATCTGTGATGATCATATCAATATCCTTCAAATCTGTAATCTTATATTCCGCAGTATCTGAAAACTTTGTATGGTCAGCGACCAGATAATGTTTACGTGATTGAGAGATGAAAGCCTTTCTTACCTGGCTTTCGCTCATATTGTTGTCGAGCAGACCGTGAGTTAAGTCGATGGCTGAGTTGCTGATGAAGCACTTATCTGCAATGTAATAGGATATCGCATCGGTGGTCTGATATCCTGTAAATGAATTGGAACGTTGACGGAATGTGCCGCCAAGTGAAATTAGCTTCAGGTTAGAAGACTGATTGCTAAATAAATTAATAATACGAAGAGAGTTGGTGATAATGATCATCTTCTGATTCCTTTGCACAAGTTCTTTGGCCAGTGTTAGGCAAGTCGTGCTACAATCAAGGAAAATAGTATCGCCTTCTTTGATGAAGCGATTGATTGCGCAGGCGGCCAGTCTCTCTTTTTCTTGTGAGAAAAAAGTCTCACGTAACTGTACAGGTGCACCTTTGTCATCCGCATCCGGAAGGAATGCTCCGCCGTGGATTCTTTTTAATTTGTTCTGTGATTCCATCTCTTTTAAATCTCTTCGAATGGTTTCTTCACTGCAATTAAGCTTTTGACTCATTGTGGAAATTAAGATGCTTCCATACGTATGAAGCTCTTCTTCCAAATGTTTTTGTCTGTCAATCTTTAACATAACTCATAAATCCTTTCAACACATTTATAGAAAAAATGCATAACTATATTGAACGCAGTTATATAATACCAAAAAATCCCTCATTTTTCAACACTAAAAAATGAAAAACAGTCAAATGTTGTGAAAATGACGATAAAAGTCAAGAAAAAGCCAAAGAAAGTAAAAAAATAAACAAAAATATTGTTGACAAATGTGTATAAATGTTGTAATTTGTTGCTATAGCAAAATAACTGAAGGAGGGTAAACTTAATAAAATGTGATTTTGAGGGGAATTTAGGAAAAATGACATTTTATGTTGAATGCAGGAACTAAGCAACAAGACACAATATTAATTACAAGCGGACGTTATTATAATGAAACAAGGAACATTGACCACAGACCACAAGATGATTCAAAGTTTCATTAAAAAGAAAAATAAAAATGTAACGTTAAAAAGGTATGTAAGAAAGGAAGAGTAAAATGGAAAACGCTAACAACAAGAAAGGAAGCTTTATGGGGTTATTACCTCTGGTAATTTTTCTGGTAGTTTATTTTGCAATGGGTATTGGAACTGGAGATTTCTCTAACTTCCCATTAATGATCGGTATTTTCTTGGCATCCGCTATTTCATTATTTATGAAGAGCCCGGTAGCTGAGAAAAAGACATTCACAGAAAAAGTTGTTATGTTCTGTAAAGGTGGTGGAGATGACACATTGATCCTGATGGTAATCATCTACATGCTGGCCGGAGCATTCTACGGAGTAGCAAGCGGAATGCACGCAACAGATACAGTAACAAACATCGGTATTTCAATCCTGCCGGCAAACATGATCCTTCCGGGATTATTCTTAATCGGTTGTGTTTTAAGTTTCTCAATGGGAACATCAATGGGTACTGTAGCAGCCCTGATGCCAATCGCAATTGACATCGCATCTAAAACAGGCGTAAGCGTAGCATTTGTAAGTGGTGTTGTAGTAGGTGGAGCAATGTTCGGTGATAACCTTTCATTCATTTCTGATACAACAATCGCAGCAACAACAACACAGGGAATCGGAAACAAAGAAAAATTCAAAGCAAACATTTTCATGGTTGGACCAGCAGTGCTCATTACAGTAGTAGCACTTGCTCTGTATCCAATCGATGCAACTAAGATTTCTACAGGTGGATCTATCAACCTTGTAAACTTAGTTCCTTACATTTTAATTATCGCATTATCTCTTGCAGGTATGCATGCAGTAATGGCCATGACAATTTCTGTTATTTCAGGAATGATCATCGGAGTTATCCACGGAGACTTCTCGTTTGTAAAATCATTCACAGTTGTACATGATGGTATGACAAGTATGCAGGACATGGCAGTTATCGCTATCTTCGTAGGTGGTCTTGTAGCAATCATGCAGTACTTAGGTGGGATTGACTGGTTACTGAACAAACTGGCTAAAGGAATGAAATCTAAAGTCGGTGCAGAACTTAGTATCGCAGCGCTTGTAAGTTTAGTAGACGTAGCAACAACAAACAACACAATTTCTATCATCGCAGTTGGACCGATCGCAAAAGATATCTCAGAAGAGTTTGACATCGCTCCGGCAAGAACAGCTAGTATTCTTGACCTGTTCTCATCTGCATTCAATGGTTTAACACCATATGCAGGACAGCTTCTGACGGCTGGTGCAATGGCTAAGATTGCTCCGGTAGCTATTATGCCATATGTATGGTATGACATCCTTATGATCATCTTCGGTGTAATCTTCATTGTAATCGGACGGCCGAAATTCAAAGAAAAAGCTGCAAAAGCTTCAAACTAAGAGCGGAAATAAAAGACAGAAATTAAATGTTAGAAAGCAGGAATTTGAAAATGGATAAATATTCAAGGCATTTTTTGCTGAACGTTGATACAGCAAAAGAATATGCAAAAGAAAAAGTTGGATATTTTAAAGATGATGAAACATTAGAGGCAATCGAGATCGGTGATGGTAACATCAACTACGTATTTAAAGTTTGGAATCCGGAGACAGGTAAATCCCTGATCATCAAACAGGCAGATACAGTTCTTCGCTCTTCAGGAAGACCGCTTGATATGCATCGTAATAAAATTGAAGCAGAGATCCTTGGCATTGAAGGAAAATTATCTGAGGGATATGTTCCGGAGATTTATCTTTATGACGAGAATATGTATGCATTATCTATGGAAGATATTTCCGCATACAAGAACCTTCGTACAGAGATGGAAGCAGGAAAGGCTTTCCCGAAACTTGCAGATGATATTGCAACTTTCATGGCGGACACACTGCTTCCGACAACCGATCTGATTCTGGACAGAGCCGAGAAAAAGGAAAAAGTAAAATTATTTACCAACCCGGAACTCTGCGATATTTCAGAAGATCTGGTATTTACAGAGCCATATTATGATTATAAAGGACGTAACATCATCCTGGATCAGAACATGGATTTTGTAAAAGAAAGGCTCTATGGAGACCAGGAACTGCATGCAGAAGTAGGACAGCTTCGCGATGACTTTATGAATCATGCACAGGCATTGATCCACGGAGATTTACATTCTGGTTCTATTTTCGTAAATAAGGAAGGAACAAAAGTCATTGATCCGGAATTCGCATTCTACGGACCAATGGGTTACGATATCGGTAACGTAATCGGAAATCTGTTCTTTGCCTGGGCAAACAAATATTATACAGATTCTGAAAATACAGAATTCCTGACATGGATTGAGAGCACAATCGGAGAAGTTACAGATAAATTCAAAGAGAAGTTCTCAGCAAAATGGGATGCGCTTGTTGAATTCCCACTGTATAAGACAGAAGGATTCAAAAAATATTATACAGATAAAGTAATGGCAGATTCTTTCGGATATGCCGGTACAGAAATCATCCGTCGTGTTGTAGGAGATTCTAAAGTAAAAGAAGTTACTTCTGTTACAAATGTAGATCTTCGTATACCGATGGAAAGAACTTTGATCCAGATCGGTATCAAACTGATCAAGGAAAGAAGAACTCTGAAAGACGGAGCAGCAATCAAAGCTGTTGGTAAAGAGTATTTAAAATAAGTAAATAAAATCACTTTCCGGACCGGTTAAACGTTCCGGAAGGTATCTATTAGAAAAGGAAGATGTATGATGAAAAGATGTGATCAGGATTTGGCTTTCATGCTTCAGTATGAAAATGTAGCATGGTATGAAAATGGAAAAGTAAGAATATTAGACCGTAGAATTTATCCGACAGAGGTTAAATTTGTTGAGTGCACAACCTATAAAGAAGTTGCACAGGCAATCACAGATATGGTTACACAGAGTGCAGGACCGTATACCGCAGCCGGCATGGGAATGGCACTGGCAGCACATGAGGTAGAAGGTAAGATAGAAGAAGAACAGATCAAGTTCTTAACACAGGCTTCTTATGATATCTCACATGCAAGACCGACGACAGCAAATCGTATGGGAATTATTACAGAAGGTTGTCTGAAAGTTGCGAAAGAAGCATTGGCGGAAGGAAAGAGTGCAGTAGAGGCATGTTTCAACAGAACCGTTGATTCTTTGAACAGAAGATATACAACAATGGGAAAAGTCGGAGAGAATCTGGCAGCTTTGTTCCCAAAGAACGGAACCATCCTTACACAGTGCTTTGGAGAAACAATCATCGGTATGATGCTCCGTGCAGCAAGAAAGAACAACAATGATGTAAAAATTTTCTGTGCAGAGACAAGACCATACTTGCAGGGCGCAAGACTGACATCTACATGCTGTGCGCAGATGGGATTTGATACAACGGTTATTACAGATAATATGGTAGCTTATTCTATGCAGCATAAGTGCATCGATCTCTTTACTTCAGCAGCAGACACCATTGCAAGAGACGGCCATATTGCAAATAAGATCGGAACCTTCCAGATTTCCATTTTAGCAAAATATTTCGGAATTCAATATTATGTAACAGGAATCCCAGATAAAGATAAGATGTATGGAAAAGATATCGTTATTGAAGAAAGAAATCCTGCACAGGTACTTTCTTACCGAGGTATCCCGAATACAATTCCGGAGGTCAAAGGAATCTATCCATCATTTGATATAGTACCGCCACATTTGATCAGTGGTGTTGTAACAGATAAAGGTGTTTACGTACCATATCTGTTAAATGATTACTTCAAGGGTGAAGTAAAAGATTTCTATTAAAATAATGTTATAAAAGAGGTATGAGCAATGGTTACATGTATGAATAAAGAAAGAAAATATGGTTCTGTCATTTCCAACGGAAAAGTCTCGGTAGATTGTGATAATCTAGGTTACAGGTGTTCCGGAGGAAGTATCCAAAGATATAGCGCAGAGAGCCTACGATGATTGTCTTGTAAAAAGTAATCTTTCCAAGGAACTTGTATTCGAACCACTTGGGGAGTAGACTTAGTAGGAAATAAAAACGACAGCGAACAGGACAAAAGTAAAAAGGAGAGAATGAAAAAATGAAGTTATTAATCAGAGCACCTTTTATTGAAAGTGAAAGAAAGAGACTGGAAGCTTATTTTGATGAGATCGTATATGCTCCATGGACAACTACCGGTGAACGTTATTATGAAGATGAGATGCTGGAAGTTCTGAAAAAAGAACAGCCGGATGCTCTCATTACAGAACTTGACCGTGTAACAGAAAAAGTATTGAACGGATATGACAAACTGATCTTCATCGGAGATTGTCGTGCAAATCCGGCAAACATCGATGTGGAAGCATGCAAGAAAGCAAATGTACCTGTTCTTTGCACGCCGGCAAGAAATGCGCAGGCTGTAGCAGAGATGCTGTCAGGACTTCTTGTAAGTTATATGCGTAATCTGGTTCCGGCAGTACAGTGGATCAAAGATGGCAAATGGGTAGAAGGAACGACACCTTACTATACATGGATGGGAAATGAGCTTTGCGGAAAGAAAGTCGGATTCGTTGGTTTTGGCGCAGTCGGAAAACATGCTGCAAAGATTCTGGAAGCATATGGATGTGAGATTTCATTCTATGATCCATTTGTAGATTTTGTAAAAGACAGTTACAAGAAATGTGAACTGGAAGAAATCTTTGAAAATTCAGATATTGTATCCATTCATCTTCCGGTACTTGACAGTACAAAAGGAATGATCAATGCAGAGTTATTTGCAAGAATGAAAGAAACAGCTATTTTCGTAAATACAGCAAGAAGTGCGGTTGTGGATAAACCTGCTTTGATGGAAGCATTAAAGACTAAGAAAATCCGTGGAGCAATCCTGGATGTATTGGAAGTAGAGCCTCCGACAGAAGAAGCACTGGAAATCGCAAGACTGGACAATGTACTTTTGACACCACATATCTGTGGAGCAACTTATGAAGTAACCGATCATCAGTCCAGAATTATGACAGACCGTATCGATGCATGGATGAAAGAGAACAAATAAGGAGAAAAGCAGATGGAAACAAATTATCTGGTTGTAGACATGGGAACCGGAAATTCCAGAGTGGGACTTGTCAGTGCCGATGGAACCATCTGGGGAATTCGAAATTACGAGAATCAATATTATAAAGATAAACAGTATGAAGATGCACAGTATTTTCTCCCGGAAGAATGGGAAAACAATCTCTTAGGCGGCTGTAAAGAGCTGCTTAAGGAATTCCCGGAACATCCGGTGCGTGCGATTACTTCATCCGGAGCCAGAGAAAGTATTGTCCTTTATAATAAAGTAGGAAAAGCTTATCTTGGCCTTCCGAATATTGATAATAGAGGCCGTGCATGGATGGCAGAAATCGAAGACCGTACATTCATCTATGAAAAGACAGGCCGTTGGGTAACCGAAGATTTCCCGGCAGCAAAACTGATGGGATACCGGAAAAAGTATCCGGAAGAGTTCGCAGGCATTGCAAAAATCACAAGTTTGAGTGAGTGGATCGGTGAAATGTTTACCGGTAAACTGGTTATCGAGCCGTCACAGGCATGTGAGACACAGTTCTTTGATATTGAGTCAAAAGAATGGTCAGAAAGACTTTGTGGAGATTATGGAATTTCCATGGATATTCTGCCGGAGATCGCAAAAGCCGGGGATAGCCTTGGCAAGATTAAAAAAGAAATGGCAGATGAGCTAGGAATCAGTGAAGATGCAGAATTTATTGTCGGCGGAGCTGATACACAGATCGCATTAAAGAGTGTTGGGATGGGTGTAGGAGATGTTGCGGTTGTATCCGGAACGACTTCACCGGTTGCTACGATTACCGATTATAAATATTACGACAAACAAGAACGTTGCTGGACAGACTCCAACCTTGGAGGAGAAACCTATCAGGTTGAGACCAACCCGGGTGTTACAGGATTAAACTACCAGAAGATGAAGGCATTTTTATTCCCGGATGCCTCTTATGAGGAAATGGAAGAAGAGATGGCAAAACAGACAGAGTATTTATGTACGGCATCTTTTTCATCCTTATATTTCTCAGAGAAACGATCTCTGAAAAAAGGTGGATTTGTGATGAAAGCACCATTTGAAACAACAATGAAACCAATCCATCTGATCTGGGCGGTGGTAGCCGATATTGCATGTTCCATCTATGTACAGTACAGAAGCCTGTGCGAGATGACCGGACATGAAAAAGATTATATTTTAGGATGCGCGGGTGGATTTCAGTCGAAGATGCTATGCCAGCATCTGGCAGATCTGACAGGAAAGAAACTGGTCATCAGAGAAGGTTTCAGCCAGGCATCCATCAATGGCTGTTTGAGAATCTGTAATGCATATTACGGAATTGATTCAGAAACAGAATCGGAGCAGGCAGCAACAATTTATACACCAAAAGAAGACAGCCTGATTCAGGAGTATTATAAAGAATGGTTGAAAAACCGTGAGATGTTAAATCCTTAAAGGGGAGTTAGCATAGATTATGAAAAAGCAATATGAAATTAAGTAAGAAAGAGGGAAAAAACAATGTTAATGCAAGAAGAAAGAGAACAGATTGTAGCATATGGTAAAAAGATGAGCGCTGACAGATTGACATCTGGAACAAGCGGAAACATCAGTATTTATAATGCAGAGAAAGGTCTGATGGCAATCAGCCCATCAGGAATCGGATATTTCGATGTAAAACCGGAAGATGTAGTTATCATGGACCTGGAAGCAAACATCGTAGATGGAGACAAGAAACCATCCAGTGAATGGGCCCTTCATACAGCAATGTACAAAACAAAACCGGAGTGCAGAGCCGTTGTTCATACACACTCTATGTACTGCACAGTATTTGCAACACTTCGTCAGCCACTGAGAGCTGCACACTATGTAATCGCAGATGCTGGTGTAGATGAAGTACCATGTGCTCCATATTGCACATATGGAACACACGAACTTGCAGAAGCTGCTTCTAAGACAATCGGTGACAGCAACGCAGTACTGCTTGCTAACCACGGTATGCTTGCTTGCGGCGGAAACTTAAAGAGCGCATACTCTCTGGCATGCGGAATGGAATTCTGTGCTGAGTTAGAGTATCGTACAAAGACAATCGGTGGTCCTGTATATCTGTCAAAAGAAGAAATGGCAGAAGTACTGGAAAGCTTCAAGAGCTATGGGCAGCCGAAAAAGAAAAACTAATTTATCCGACAATTCACATATAATATAGCAATAACCCCCCATTCCCTTAATAGAGCGGTCTCGGAAACTCTTAAAGCCCGAATTTCCGCTCTTTTTTGGTTCCTTCTTTTTTCTCTTCCTCCATATCTCAGGCAAGCGTTACATTACATTCTTGCGTTTAATGAGGATGAGGAAAAATATATAGGGTTGAAAGAAGCCATGTACTTAGGTTATGAAGTGGCATGTTACTTTCAAAGATGGCAGGTTGTATATGATTAAAACTATGTGAGAAATAGGGTATTTTACTATTATTTGTAATCCTTGCCCGAAGAAACAAACACAATGGAGTTATCCTCCAATTTTAACAGAAAATTAATCTGGATTAACAAAGATTTAACCAGGGAAATAGGAAAGATTTTACAAGAATCATTTAAAGTACATAATGTAGGAAATCATTCAAAAAAAATGAAATGAAAGAAACACAACAAGACAGGAGGGGGTTATGGCCTACGAATATTTATGGTTTGATTTAGGGATGACACTGGTTGAAACATCCAGGAGTATTCGCTATCAGAAAGTTCTGGAAGATTTTCAGATAGTAAAGGAAGAGAAGGAAATTCGGAAAGCATATCACATAACAGATAAGATTTTTATGAGAGAGTACCCACATGTTCTGGGACAAAGTCCGGAGAAGTTTTTCCCGTGGTATCTTGGCGTGTTGAATTATGAACTGAATATCAGAATATCTATTCCGGAAGTTTATGAGGCACTTATGGAAAAGAAAACAAATGAGAGTCAGCAGTGGAAGTGCATCCAGGGTGTAAAGGAAACGTTGGAAAGACTAAAAGAGCAGGGAATGAAATTGGGGTTGATCAGTAATTGGGACTCCACGTGCAGGGAGGTGCTAAAAAATAATGGATTGGATCAGTTACTGGATACAATTGTGATTTCTTCAGAAATAGAAATAGAAAAACCGGATGTGAAGATTTTTGAGTATGCACTGAGTATTTCTGGAGCAGACAGGAAATTATCGTTGTACATTGGAGATAATTATTATGACGACGCCATAGGCTCTGCAAAGGCAGGCATAGATTGTATCCTGGTGAATCCTTATGGGACGCTGGGGATGGAAGAAATCAAAAATATTGAGATTATTCCAAGTGTGGCAGAATTGGAATCAGTTTTAGGGGGTGTTTCAGTTTAACAGCATGGAAGTTGAATTTAAGGAAAAGAGTTTGTGCGAAAGAATTGATCTGGTATATGAGAAGTTGACAGAAGCACAAAAACAAATTGCGATTTATTTAAAAAAGAAATGGGAACAGGCATGTCTGATGTCAGCAAAGAGTCTGAGCGAACAGGTTGATGTAAGTGAGGCAACAGTACATCGTCTGGCGGCAAGTCTGGGGTATGACAGTTTTACAGATATGAAAGAAAAGATGAAAGAGGAACTGCTGATGAACCGGGCGGTCACCAATATGAGTTTTCGGAATCGCGGAATTTCAGAAAACTGGCTGGATGAATGTTTGCAGACAGAGATGGTCAATCTTGTAAATACTTATCAGCTTAACCTAAAGGATAAGATTTCACAGGGAGCAGAAATGCTGCGAAATTCAAGAAGAATTTACGTGATCGGTGATAAGCAGGGACTGGGGACTTCTTCATATTTGGGATTTGTATTAAATTATCTTCTGGGCAATACAGTTCATCTGACCCTGGCCGATGTTTATGAACAGATTGGATTTATGGGATCTGAAGACGTATTGATTGTGATTGGATTTCAAAGATATTGTCCAAGGACTCAAAAGGCAGTGGAGCTTGCCGCAGATAGAGATGTGAGAATTCTGGCTTTTACAGATTGTAATCTGTCACCTTTTGCTCAAAAGGCAGAAATATCCCTATATGCAACGATGGACTCTACCTATTTCTTGGATTCTTATACTGCAGTTGTTTCCATTGCACAGGCACTGATTGCAAGGATCGTCATGAAAGACGAGGAAAGAATCCGAAAGAATGTAGAGGCTACCGAATATGTTTACAGGAGATTCCGGGAATAAGCAGAGGAAGGATGAGAAGATGAAAATCACGATAATCGGATGCCAGGGCGCTTATCCGGACCAAAATCAGGCAACATCCGGGTATTTGATCGAAACCGAGAATGTCCGTGTACTTTTAGATTGTGGATGCGGAGTGATTTCCCAGATACAGAATTATATTTTACTGGAAGAACTGGATGCAGTAGTAATCACACATTATCATCCAGATCACTGTTCGGATCTGGGATGTTTACAATATGCATCTATGATTCTGATGCAGTTTGGAAAACGAAAGAAACCTTTGGCGGTATGGGGACCGGGAGAAAATGAACGGTTATCTTATGGAGAATACTGTACAGGAAACAGTTATTTGGAAGAAGATGTTTTTCAGATTGGAGACTTGGTATTTGCCAGTCAGAAAAATGTGCATGATATCCTGTCTTATGCTATTCGTGTAGAGGATAGAAAGGGGAGTTCTCTTGTATATTCCGGGGATACAGGATATTATGAAGACCTTTCGAAGTTTGCGGAAGGCACGGAACTATTTTTATGTGAATGTTCTTTGTACAACTGGCAGAAAGGGAAGACTCCAGGACATATGTGTGCAGAGGAAACGGGAATGGCCGCGAAAAATGCAAAGGCAAAAAAACTTTGCCTTACGCATTTGCCGCCATATGGAAACCGACAGCAATTATTGGAAGAAGTAGGTCATAAATATCAGGGGGAACTGGTATTAGCCAGTTCTGGTATGATATTTAGACAATAAAGAAACATGCTTCAGAGAAGAGTAAGGAGAAAAGTAAAAAATGAAATCAAAATTAATTTTCAGGATCTTAACAGCAACGATGGCAGGAGTAATGATGGTAACTGCGGCAGGGTGCGCTTCGGGAAATCAGGATAAAGGAACAACAGAAGAGTCTATTGTAAGAATGGCTGTCAGTTCAGAGCCGGATAATCTAAATCCGATGAAATCTTCTGCAACAGATACATCGGCTATGATGATGAATGTGTATGAAGGACTGCTCTCTTTTGATAAGAATGGAAGTTTTATTCCAGCTCTGGCAGAAAGTTATGAAATCACAGATGACGGAATGACTTATGAATTTCAGTTAAAAGAAGGGATTCAATTCCATAGTGGAGATGAATTTAACGCAGAAGATGTAAAATATACATATGAAACATTAGCCGGATTAAATGGAGAATCCCCTTTAAATGAGACACTGGCAAGTGAACTGGTGGCGGTTGAAACCCCGGATGATTATAGCGTGCAGTTAAAATTGAACAAGGTAGATGCTGGTTTTCTTTCTAAATGTACGATTTCAATCCAGCAGGATGGATATACACAGGACAGCACAAATCCGAATGGAACAGGTCCATACAAGTTTAAAGAATATGTACAGGGACAGAAGCTTGTTCTGGAAAAGAACGAGAACTATAAAACGATTGAGACAAGAATGCCGGAAATTGACACTGTAGAATTTAAAATCATGACAGACAGCAATGCGGTTTTGATGGCATTAAAATCAGGAGATTTGGATATCGCATCCGTAGATGCAAGAAACTTTTCTTCTTTAGGGAAAGACTTTACATCGGTAGAAGGACCTCAAAATATGGTGCAGATCTTTGCATTGAATAACAGTGTAGAACCTCTGAATAAAAAAGAAGTGCGTCAGGCAATTAATTATGCGGTGAATAAAGAGGAGATTATCCAGACAGTCATGGAAGGACACGGAACACAGTTGGAAAGTTTTCTGAGTCCAAGTATGAAGAATTACTATAATGATGATATTAAGGGATATGATACAAACATTGGAAAGGCAAAAGAACTTCTTGCAGAAGCTGGTTATCCAACTGGATTTACAATGACGCTTACAGTTCCATCCAACTATCAGACACACATAGACACAGCGCAGATTTTAAAAAGTCAGTTGGAAAAAATTGGGGTTACAGTAGAAATCCAGCTTGTAGAATGGGCACAATGGTTGGAAAACGTTTATAATAATGCACAATATGAATCTACAGTAATTGGACATAGTGGAAAGCTGGATCCACAGGATTTTCTGAACCGTTTTACAACAACATATGAAAAAAATTACTTCAAATACTCTAATGAGGAATACGATGCTAAAATTGCAGAAGCCGCATCTGTAACAGATGAAACAAAAAGAGCGGAAATATACAAAGAATGTCAGCAGAAGTTAGCAGATGATGCCGCAAGCGTATTTATTCAGGATCCAAGCATCAACTATGCAGTTCGTAATACAATCACGGGAATGCAGATCTATCCGGTCACGTTCTTTGATATGGGAAGCCTTCGCATGGCAGAGTAGACAGGAGGGAAGGGTTTTGATATATGCAGTGAGAAAAGCGGGAACATTTGTGATAACGCTGGTGCTAGTATCTATCTTAACTTTCGGTGTGTTTCAAATTCTTCCGGGAGATCCGGTAGATATCATACTAGGCGTGGAAGCAGATCCAATGCAGGCAGCAGCTCTGACAAAGGAGCTGGGTTTGGATAAGCCCATAATGGAGCGATATTTTGATTGGGTATTTGGTGCGGTCAGGGGAGATCTTGGAAATTCCATACGATATCAGGTGCCGGTGGGAGACTTACTGAAAAGCAGTCTGCCAGTCACGGCATCATTGGCCGTACTTTCCATTCTGTTGACAATATTGATTTCTGTACCGGCAGCAGTTTTTCTGGCAAAAAATCATCGGAAAAACTCTGCGATGGTATTGTCTTCGATAACACAGTTTGGGATTGCGGTTCCATCATTCTGGATTGGTATTTTATTGATTATGCTTTTTGCAGTGCAGTTTCATATTCTTCCATCCGGAGATTACACACCATTTTCAGAAAATCCAATAGAATGGCTGAAATCCCTGATTCTTCCTGCATGCTCAATTGCGGTTGGAACAACAGCAACAATTATCCGATATTTAAAAAATACCATTTTAGACCAAATGGGATTTGACTATGTACGTACAGCGAGAAGTAAAGGGATGACACAAAAACAGGTATTGTTTAAGCATGTGTTGAAAAATGCATTACTTCCGGCAATCACCATCCTGGGAATGATGATTGTGGATGTTCTAGGCGGGAGTGTGATTGTGGAAAATGTATTTAATCTTCCGGGAATCGGACATTTGTTGACATCAGGAGTGGGGAACAGGGATTTTCCATTGGTGCAGGGGCTTGTATTTTATTTGGCCATTACAGTTTTAGTGATTAATCTTTTGGTGGATTTTTTATATACAGTTGTTGATCCAAGAATAAGGGTAGGTGGGTGAGAAAAAATATGAAAAGAAAATACATAAGAAATAAAAATTTTTGTATCGGCCTGGGAATTGTGGTGTTTTTATTTGTGATGATGTTTATCAGCCTGTTTTATACACCATATCCTCCAGATGCAATGGATACTGCCAATGCATTTGCAGTTCCATCAGCAAAACACCTGCTCGGAACAGATAATTTTGGGAGAGATATTTTGAGTCGCTTGATGACAGGATCACAGACTGCATTTTTTGTTGGAATAGGAGCGGTCACGATTGGATTGAGTGCCGGACTCTTACTGGGTTCTGTTTCCGGATATTTTGGAGGATGGATTGATGAAATTGTAATGCGTTTAATGGATACGAAGATGGCATTTCCAGGAGTAATTCTGGCATTAGTTCTGATTACGGTATTTGGAAGTGGTGCATTGAATACTGCTATAGCTCTGGGAATTATGTCTATTCCAAAATTTTGTAGAGTTACGAGAAGTGGATTTATGCAGATCAAACAGTTGGAATATATCAAAGCGGCAAGATCAAGAGGGGCATCGCGCTTCAGAATTATGGTACTACATATTCTTCCTAATATTTCATCATCGTTAATTGTTACTGCAACATTGGGATTCTCCGGAGCAGTATTATCAGAAGCAGGACTTAGTTACCTAGGACTTGGGATTCAGCCGCCTACAGCGAGTTGGGGAAAGATGCTATATGAAGCACAGGCATATTTAATAACAAACCCCTTCTTAGCAGTTGTTCCCGGAATCATGATTACTATTATGGTATTGGGCTTTAATCTGCTTGGGGATGGACTGCGTGATCTTACGGAAAGACAGGGGAACTAAGAAAGGAAAGAAAAGAGATGACGGAGTGCAAAGAGCATATAAGACTGGCTGTAAAAAATCTATCTGTAGAAATTCGTACTGGAGGGAAGGATTGTAAAGTATTGAACCAGATAAGTTTTACAGCGAAACCGGGAGAAATCATCGGGCTGGTAGGAGAATCCGGATGTGGAAAAAGTATGACTTCTCTGGCCATTATGGGACTTCTTCCATCTGGTGCATGTGTTTCCGAAGGGGAAATCCAAATGGAAGGGAAAGACCTGTTATCTTTGAGTGAAGCAGAACTATGCTCAGTCAGAGGCGGAGAAGTTGCAATGATTTTTCAGGAGCCAATGAGTGCATTAAACCCGTTAATTCCGGTAGGAAAACAGATCGAAGAATGCTATCGGCTTCATCATAAAGCTGTATCAGCCATACAGACCAGGGAAATTACGCTGGATATGATGCGAACGGTAGGATTGTCCCGTGTGGAGAGTTTGTATCATGAATTTCCACATCAGTTATCAGGAGGAATGAAGCAGAGAATTGTGATCGCTATGGCATTGATCAATCGTCCTCGGTTGATTATTGCGGATGAGCCAACAACAGCATTGGATGTGACAATTCAGGCACAAATTCTGGAACTGTTGAAAAAAATGAATGTGGAATATGGATGTACAGTTCTGTTTATCTCCCATGATCTGGGTGTGATTCGAACTGTCTGTGATCAGATTGTTGTCATGTATGCCGGAAGGATTGTAGAGCAGGGCAAAACGGAGGAAGTTTTAAAAATACCCGGACATCCTTATACGAGGGGGCTTCTTTCTTCTATTGCGGGAGCGAAGAATAAAGGGGAGGAACTGTACAGTATTCCAGGGTATGTGGAGCCTTTGGAAAAAAGGGAAGAGAACAGATGTCCTTTTGTGAAAAGATGCGAACGAGCACAGGAGGTCTGCCATATTACCTGTCCGGATATGAAGGAAATACAGGGCAGAAAGGTAAGATGTTTCTACGAAGGAGATGGAAGAAGTGAGTAATGTAGAAGTGCTGATCGAAGCAAGAGATCTTTGTAAATATTATCCTGTAAAGGCAAAGAAAATTTTTGAGAAGAATAAAAAAGTACGGGCTGTGGAGAAATTAAATTTGTCCATCAGAAAAGGAAGTACTTTTGGTCTGGTAGGAGAATCCGGATGTGGGAAATCTACAACGGGACAAATGCTTTCTGAAATCGTTTCGGCAACACAGGGAGAGATTTTATATCAGGACAAACCACTCCGTGAAATGAACCGTATGGAAAGAGCCGCTGTAAGAAAAAAAATCCAGATGGTATTTCAGGATCCATATTCTTCCTTAAATCCCAAAAGAACGATTGAATGGACTTTGGAAGAGCCATTGAAAAGTTGTACCAAATTAGGAAAAAAGGAAAGGAAACAAAAGGTACAGGAAATATTGAAAATTGTTGGCCTGGATGAAAGTTATGGGCAGCGTTACCCCGGGGAATTAAGCGGAGGACAAAGACAAAGAGTCAGCATTGCTGCAGCTTTGATCCTGGATCCGGAATTTGTAATAGCAGATGAATCGGTTTCCGCTCTGGATGTATCTGTACAGGCACAGATCCTGAACCTTTTACAGAAACTGCAAAAAGAGAAGGGATTGACCTATTTGTTCATTTCCCATGATTTGAATGTAGTACAGTATATGAGTGATGAGATTGGGGTGATGTATCTGGGGCATCTGGTAGAACTGGGAGATGCACAGGAAGTATGTAGTCATCCGGCGCATCCGTATACAAAAGCACTGCTTTCTGCAATTCCGGAAGTAGAAGGAGTACGAAAAGAAAGAATTGTACTGGAAGGTGAAGTTCCAAGCCCTGCAAATGTTCCCGAAGGATGTCCATTTCATACCAGATGCAAAGAGGCACAGGAACGGTGCAGAAAAGAATATCCAGCTCCAAGAAAAGTAAAGGAAGGGCATGTTGTGTGCTGTCACAATGTAGCAAAGGTGTAAAACAGACATGAAATTAGGTGTAATTTCAGATATTCATTTAGATGTTAACGAACAATATCCAGTAGTAGAATTATTGGCAAAAGAAGCAGAAAGAAGAAAGCTGGAAGGATTGCTCCTGGCAGGAGATATTTCCAATGGTCCAAAGAGCACGCTTCGACACCTGGAACAAATGAAAAAAAGGCTTCCGGTACCATTCTGGTTCGTACCCGGCAATCATGACATGTGGGACCAGGAACAGGAGTATATGGACTCATGGCAAATATATGAAGAATATAAAAAATATGAGGAGTGCCTGTGTGGAAAATCAGTACAGGTTGGAAACAGTATTCTGCTGGGAAATATTGGATGGTATGATTATTCATTTGGAGATGAAGCTTATTCAATAGAAGATTTCCAGAAAAAAAGCCGCAATGGTCGTGTATGGCAGGATAGTATTTGGGTCCGGTGGAATCGTGATGACAGACAACTTGCAAAAGCAATGTGTGAAGAACTGGAAGAGATCATAAAAGAACACAAAGGAAAAAGGACGATCTCCGTTACGCACATGATAGCGCTTCCGGAGTTGAAAGTACCTTTGGAACGAGTGAACTGGGACTATTTTAATGCATTTCTGGGCAGCAGAGAATTGGGAGAGATGTATGAAAGAAATGGTGTGTCATGCGCAGTGATGGGACATGTACACTATAGAAAGCGTATACTGAAAAATCAGGTGGATTATGTCTGTGCCTGCTTAAATTACCATACAGAATGGCAAACGCAGGATCCGGGAGAGGAACTCAGAAAAACGATGCAGGAGATAGAGGCATAAAGAATAGAAAGAAGCATGAAAGGATATTAAGAATAATCCATGTTAATCTGCTTGTGATTTTGAAAGAACATTCGTATATCTATTTAACAATATAGTATTATTTTTAACGTGCATTTCTATATAGATTTGCACGTTTTTCTTTTCTCTCAAAAAACTCTATATAAACACTATAGAACACTTGACAACAGTTTAAAACTGTTATATACTGTTTTGAGAAAAAGGAGGAAGGATATAAAGAATGAAAATTATAATCAATACTTCCTTAATGGTTCCTATCTATGAGCAGATTGTAGACCAGATTAAAATGCTCATACGCAATGGGGAATTAAAGGAAAATGACAATCTTCCATCTGTCCGTGCCTTGGCTAAAGAATTAAAAATAAGTGCTTTAACAGTTAAGAAAGCATACGATAATTTGGAAAGCGAGGGCTTTACTGTAACAGTACATGGTAAAGGAACATATGTAGCGGCTACAAATACAGAACTTCTTCTGGAAGAACAAAAAAAGGAGGTGGAAGCGGATTTAGAGCAGGCTATTCAAAAAGGCAGACGTTGCGGTATTTGTGATGAAGATATAAAAAGTTTATTTGAGTTAATATTGGAGGGGTGATATATGTTAAAAATCGAACATTTAAAAAAGCATTATACTAATTTTTCTCTTGATTGTTCATTAGAACTTTTGTCTGGCTGCGTGACTGGTCTAATCGGACAAAATGGAGCAGGAAAAAGCACGACATTTAAAGCAATATTGGGATTGATTTCAACTGACGGTGGAAACATTGCAATACTTGGAAAAGATATAAAAGATTTTACGGCAAAAGATAAAGAAGAATTGGGCGTTGTATTGTCTGACTCTGGTTTTAGCGGTTATCTGAAAATAAAAGATATTATCCCTGTATTGCAGAATATGTATACAAAATTCGATAAGTCTTTCTTTATTGAACAGGTACAGAAATTTCAATTACCTCTTGATAAGCAGATAAAAGATTTCTCCACTGGAATGAAAGCAAAACTAAAAGTGCTAGTTGCCATTTCACACAACGCAAAACTGCTAATACTAGATGAACCGACATCTGGTTTAGATGTAATTGCAAGGGATGAATTGCTTGAAATGTTGAGAGAATTTATGGAAAAAGATGAAGAACGCTCTATTTTGATTAGTTCTCATATTTCCAGTGATTTAGAGTCGCTGTGCGACAATATCTATATGATACATGATGGTAAAATCATTCTGCATGAAGATACGGACGTACTTCTTAGTGATTATGCTTTGTTAAAAGTGGACGCAAAACAGTATGACAAGTTGGATAAACAGTTTATCTTACGTTCCAGAAAGGAAGCATATGGATATAGTTGTTTGACAAACCAGAAACAGTATTATATGGAGAATTATCCTAAAATCGCGATTGAAAAAGGCACAATAGACGAAGTCATTACTATGATGATAAGGGGGAGCGAACAATGAAAGGATTATTAGTAAAAGATTTTAAATTGATGATGTTGCAGAGAAACTTCTTTTTGCTCATTTTAGTGATTGTAATTGGAATGATGGCATTTACTGATGATGTAGTATTCCCGTTAGGTTTTTTGAGTTTTGTTGTATCACTGTTTACATTAAGTACAATAAGTTATGATGATTTTGATAATGGTAATGCGTTTCTATTCACATTGCCTATCACCCGTAACGATTATGTAATTGAAAAATATTCCCTTGGTTTGCTATTTGGGTGCGTGGCATGGATTTTAGCAACTGTTTTGGGTGTGATAGCAACGGTATTTAAAGGAACATTACCTATTACAGATTTAATGCTGGCTTCATTGATAATTCTGCCTATTATGATTGTTATTCAAGCAATCATGATTCCTTTTCAACTTAAATTTGGTGGTGACAAGGGAAGAATAGCTATGATTGGAGCATTTGGAGCTTTAGCATTAATCGCTCTTGTTATCGTAAAAGGAGCAAAAGCCATTTTCAATATTGATTTAGTTCATTTATTGGACACTTTACCAACTGTAAGTATGGGGATGTTGGTTGTCATTGCGGTCATAGTTGCCTTGGTACTGTTACTAATTTCTATGAAAATTAGTCTTTCGATTATGAACAAAAAGGAATTTTAAAGGGGGAGCTTATGGATTTAACAATATTAGCTGTTGTACTACTATTATGTGGCGGTATTCCTTTAAGAAACAAGATATATAAAGAGCGTAAAAAGAAAAAGGAAGAAAATAAGAAAGATATATAAAGGGGCGATATTATGGAAAAAATTTTATGCATAATTGCTTTAATCGTATTTGTATATTGGGTTTTCATCAAACGTAACAGAAAAAAGTAGTTACTGATATGAAAGGGGAATAAAATTGAAAAATACTTGGCAATGCCCTAAATGTGGGGCAACAGATGTAGTCCGTATTCCTGATAATTCTAGTCGTCATGCCAGCGGAAATAATATATACACAAGCACCTATACTTTGTTTGGAAAAATTCCTGTAATACGTTATGTTTGCTGTGAATGCGGATATGTAGAAAACTGGGTTGAAGCAAAAGAAGAATTACTGGAAATCAAGAAATGTTTATTGTAAAATAGAATTACCGAAAGTTGCAAACGGGAATTGGAGAATGTTG
>ERZ1036412.522-NODE-522-length-25224-cov-3.960428_pt1 | contig 25224 bp, 26 predicted proteins | sample MGYA00514218_ERZ1036412 | MGnify/ENA primary metagenome ERZ1036412 (study PRJEB33795, sample SAMN09464944) | human gut metagenome | host: Homo sapiens | place: USA: Stanford, California | collected 2016-11 | study: EMG produced TPA metagenomics assembly of the... | reverse complement strand
GGCCCCGGCGGGAGACCCGGAGCCTTACAGCGTTTTACAGTTGCCCTCTGTGCGTTGATAGTTACAGTAGTGCTCCTGTTTTATCAGTATAACACATCTTGCCGGACTTGTCGGCCATTTTCTGCATATTGTGTAAAATAATATCTGTTTTTGGCTGTCAAAATATTGTCAATTAATTGTCAGTATATTGACAACCGCTTCAAAAACTGCTATTATATACTTGCAGATAGAAATATGCTGTATACCCGCTCAACCGAATTAACGTTTAAGCGACATGTAATGTCGTCGGACGCGGGGCCGCCATTTGGCGGTTTTTTTACTATAAGGGAAAAACATGGATTTGTTTGTTATTTAAACTTGTAAACAAATGCTTTATATGATATGATGCTTGCGTACACATTAACTGTGTAAAACACGAATCTGGGGACCGGCTGTAGCTGGCTCCCTTTTGTTTGCCCCGGCTCATCACCGGGGCTATTATTATGTCAGAAACTCGACGTCGAGCCGGATTACAGCAAGCTCTTAAATGTCTTATATCCTGCGATACCATCCACAGTAAGCCCGTGGTCACGCTGGTACTGCCGCACGGCTGCCTCCAGGCCAGTGCCGAAGCTGCCAGGACACTCTACGCCCTGAGGGTTGTAGCCTTTGAGCATAAGCAGGATCTCCAGTGCCGTCACCATGTACTGGCACTCTCCCTTGCATACATAGTGGCTACCCAACGCCCGCTCTGATGCAGGACCCCAGATACCGTCAATGTCAAGCCCGGCACGGTAATCCTGGTTAATACCTGTCTGCAGTACCATAACAGCTCCCCGCCTTGTCTCAGGCCCGTCTTCACCATCTACATCAATCCCAACACTCGTAAAGTTATTAAGATGTATCTGTCCGTCTCTCCTGATCGGGCTGTATCCGGGTGCAGGTTTGGCGGCGTCAGGCTTTGACGTCGGAGCGCATCCACCTGTAATCTCTCCTGCAAAATCCCGGTAACAATGGTTAACATCTACCCTGCCGCCGTTACCAGTCAGTCCCGGCACACTCCCGGAGCTGGTATACTGCCAGATGTCCACGTCAGGCACATCCGGGGCTTTGTTGCTGTACTTAGCCACCCACTTAGTATATTTGTCCAGGCCTTTGCCGATGATGGTCTTATACCAGTTCTCGTTGGCGTAGATGCCCACGGTGTATCCTGCCGCCACCACAATATCAGCAAAAATTTTCGCCCCTCTTACGGCCTGTCTTCGGGTACCGTCTTTTTCCTCCTCTAGATCCAGGTAGACCGGATATGACAGCTTGTACCCCTTAATCAGACGCAACACATGTGCCGCTTCACTGCGGCTCTTTGTATCTGTGTCAGCATAACTGTACAGATACGCCCCAAATGGTATTCCCAGTCTTGTGCACTCGTCTGCATTACGTTTCCAGTATTTATCATCCTGATCTGTCTGATCCATTCCATATCCACAGCGGATAATTACGCCGTCAATATGTTTTCTGGCCTCTTCCCAGTTGATTCTTCCGTTATGTTCTGAAACATCTATGATTTTTAATGTCTTCATAGTTATATCCTTCCCCCGGCATTGCGCCGGCGCAAAAAGAGAGCGATTACTCGCCCTCTGAATCCTTGTCTCTCAGTTGCAATAATACCTCTTTTAATTTATCCGGTACCGGTATAAACTCCGCTGCGTTTTCCAACAGGCTTAATGCTTCGTTGGCAATATAAAACATGATCACAACCTCCCGGAGTGGCACTGTACCGCCCATGAGTCCCTGGATTGCATAAGCAACTGCAATCACGATAAACATAACAATTTTTTTGAGCAGCCCTTTAAAGCCAATCTCAGATGACAACTGCTTGTTGTAAATAGCTTTGATACATCCAGTTATGTAGTCCAGCACCGCCAGACACACAATTGTTTTCAGCAACGCATCCCAGCCGCCTAACCAATATGCCAGGAATCCTCCGATCACACCGCCTACAATGCTGATCCAGTTAAATAATTTATCCATTCTCTTCATTTACCTCATCTCTTTCCTTGATTTTCGCAATAAAACAAGACCATTTCCGGTTCCGCTCTGATCTCGTTATGTTTGTCCGCGTCATCGGCATCGGCATATGGCCTGCAGTAGTATTCTGTCAGGTCTAACTCCTCCTCGATCTGGGACAGAGTTTTATTTCCCTGACCCCTGATAAGGAGTCTCAGGTCTGTAATGTGAGACCAGAGCCTGGTGATGATACTTAGTTTCGTCATCATTCCTTAACCAGTTCCTCCATGCCGGAGTCCGCCAGAATCTCTTTTACTTTTTCTTTCAGCAGACGTGGAACCTGCTCATAAGTTTTCTTTCCCAGCATGATCTGCTGTGCCCATAACATTGCCATCATTTCTTTACCATCCTTTCCTGTTATCATAATCATGAGATTGGTTAATAAGTTACACATAGACCGCCTCTGACATTTCCAGCAGGCATTCTGTCAGCATCTGGATTGTTTGCGCTTGGCTTTTCACCTGCTCTTCCAGATTTTCGGGCTGATCTGGAACGTATTCCAGATAATATTCCGGGTTTGCATCAACTGTCTCCTGGTTGATGTTCTCCGCTTTTTCCCGAAACTGGTGGAAATCATATTCCCAGTAGGCGTCCTTGGTTGTGTGCGTCTCTCCAAACTCGTCCACCTGGGAGCTTTCATCAGTTACCTCCTGACCGTTAAGACAGATCGTCACATCTACCATACCCTGATCAAGCGGCTGCCAGCGTACTACCGGCTGTTCTGTTGTGAATCTTGCTTTCAATGCTTACCCTCCTTTTTACATATTTCATCAGTTGCTCTATTTCATACTTCGCTTTGAAGTAGTTGGAATCCGAATGTTTAAACCACCCATAATACGATATACAGCGGTAGGCTATCAGGAGAGCTATGCTCATCCCCTTGCGTATCTGTTTCCACGCTTTCCGGAATGTCCGTCTTGCCCTCAGGAATGTGTTCCTCCTAACCTCCGTGTGGTCTCTGTATATTTTGTATCCCATCATGTCAATGCACTCTCCGTGATGTTTACCGTCTCTGCCTATGTAATCAATCGGAAATAGTTTCCAGTTTGTCTTTATCTCCAGCCCTAACTTATCTTTGAAAAATGTGATTAGCATCTGCATGGCTCTCTTTACATCTGCCTTTCTGGTTCCGATTATGAGAATATCGTCCATGTAGAAAAGTTGTCTTGTAATCATCCTGGTTCGCACTGTTTGTCCGTTCTTCTTTTTCTTTACCTTGTACAGCTCCTGCTCTGCATAATGATAAGCAAAGCTCAAGAAATAGTTGCAAAGCCACTGACTCAGATATGACCCAATAGAAAGACCCTGCCGGTATGATTTCAGCAGGGTTTCTACTAAATAAAGCAGCTCATCATTTTTGACCTGCTTTACCAGAAAACGCATTAACTTTTTAATGTTTACAGACGGGTAACAATGGTGTACATCTCCCTTTGCTGCTACCCTCGCCTTATCCGGATTTTTCCGGATCCATCTTTCAATAGCTTCCTTTCCATATACCTGCCCTCTGTCAGGCACGCTTGCACATTGATACTTTCCTATTTTTCTTTCAAACAGTTCCATGAGGGCATTGACTGCCACATAATCATATATCTGTTGTTTAATGCTCTCTACACCTATCTCTCTGATTTTCCCGGAATTCCCATCATATCTCATAGAGTAGGATATTGCAGGAAATGTCACGTTTCTTGTGGCTATCTCCTGTGCCATCTCCGCTGCGGCTTTCTCTATCAGCGGAGTTACGACGCTCTTGTCTGCTTTGATCTGTCTGTACAGTTCACGTTTTGTCGTATTTTCTGTATAGCCTGCCAGGAATCCGGCCACGTCCATCCGGTTCCATTTATCTGACAGGCACTCCAGCATGGCTGCTTTTATCCAATCAGCATCCAGTTTTATATTTTTACAGTATCTTTTCAACTGTTTACCTCGTTTCTTGATAGAGCGGTTTTCGGTTTTTCTACTCACCCCACCCATGACCTACTGCATCATGAGTCCGCCCGGCGGGTATCTTTTTCCCCATCCAAGCGGTTTGGCTTCAATCAAATTTTGGGGATATGCCCCACGCACCTTTCGGTGGCTCCGTCAAGCGGAGCGAAATGTAACGCTGAATTTCAATTCTTTCAAGAAAATCCGGAGACGATATTCCAGTTCACATTCGACCAGCCATTGTTCGCATTGAGAATCCGGAGACCAGCATTCGTCCCATTGTTCAAGTTGCCCAGCGCAAGCCACAAGGAAAACCGCCCAACCAGCGTTACAAGTCCGTTATTTATATTTTAAGAGGGGAAAGCCCCTCTGTCAGGCTGCCGCCTGCCATTCACCCCTGGTGCCATTTGGCGAAACGCCGGAGACGAAATGCCAGGCCACATACGACCAGCCATGGCTCGCATAGAGAAGCCAGAGACCAGCAATCGTCCCATAGTTCAAGCTGCCCAGCGCAAGCCACTCTCTCTGGCCGGAGGTTCCTGCATCTGTGTAGAGTCCATCAGCAAATCCTGTGGTGGAACCGCCTCCCACTCCTGTTGGAATCATGAGGCCCAGGTCAATGTCTGTGGTTTCTTCCGTGATATATTTCCAACTTGCCTCGGTATATGGCACCTGTGCTATTGCTTTCTTGTAGCTTGCGCGTACCGTTGCAATGGTACCGGACAGCGTGCTGGCATCCTGGCACACATACACATCTCTGGCCGGGTTTCCATCCTCGCCTGTTACAATATCCGTTACCACATTGCCCAGCACCTCACAAGCTCCCACGCCGGTCTCAATACCCTGAATTTTAAAGGCGTATTCCCCATTGGTATTGTTGCCCAGGGAGCCATCCGATCCGGCCACCTCATCTGTGGATCCGGAACGCCAGGGCATGGTAGAGATACAGGTTGTAAGTGTCGTATCAAAAGCCTCCGGAGCATCTACATAAACCGCCGCATTTGCATCATCCACGTCCTCAATTTTCAGCACTTTTACACAGTATGCCAGGTTGTGCATATATGCGTAATATCTATCCTTGTTTGTGGCTTCGCCCATTTCTCCAATGGAAACATATGATCCGACCACATAGGATGCCGCCTGTGACTTTGTGAGGATCACTCTGGATACACCTGTTTCTTCTACCAGGTTCATGTACTGGAAATTATAAGAGGTACACCCGGCCATGACGCTCTGGCTGTGTGTTTTGGCGTATTTAATAATCATCATCAGCTGACGGTAGAATAAATCCCAGCTTGTGGTTCCGCAATAGTGGCCACCCAGCTTGTGCATATAGGTAATCATACCGGTATAACTGACCGGGTTTTTGGCCTGTGCGGCCTGGCACCCGTTAGCCGGAGCCAGTCCCTTTGAGGAGTATGGCGTTCCCTCAATGTCCCCTGCCACATACTTTGCATGGATCATGAATGGGCTGAGCGTTCCATCCGGATTGATGGATTCTTTCATGGGACGTGGTGTGAGTTCTGTCTGGCTGTCTGAATAGTGATACAGCACGGAATCCCCTGCATCCTCGATTCCAAACCATGCACTCATGGTCACTTCTCCTACCTGCACTTTACCGTATTTTGTAAATCCGGTTTGCCCCTCCAGTGCATCCACATGATTGAATCCGTTTTCGTCTACAGAAAAATTGCAGGTGAAATGATGGAACAGGCCGTACCGTTCGTAATCATCCCGGCCTTTGTTCCTGCCTACGGACGGCTCACAGACCATTCCCTCATTGGCGTTCATTTTTACGCCCACCGGACTGGTTGAGGTCGTGTATTTATAGATTTTTGTGGTAAACACCAGCCCATTTCTGCGAAGGGCAAAATAGTTAGAGAGAGCCTGCTCCACTCCGCCACCTGCCTCTTTGATGGCATCAATCTGGGCTTTCCCAACCGTCTCTATATTTTTGACTGACTCTGCCGCGGCTGTCTGGACATTTTTTACCTGGGTGGTGCCTTCGGATTGTACTCTGGATACCTGGGTGTCTCCGGCCTCATTGACTCGCTGTGTCTGAGTCTGGCCGGCATTGTTTACGTCAGCGGTTGCCTGTTGAGCAGTCAACGTAAAATCGTTCTTTATCTTCTCAGTTTCCTGTGCCGATTTCTTCGCCGCCGCTGCTTCTGCTTTTGCCGCTTCAAGCGTTTTTATTGCATCCTGGGCCAGTTCCTCAAACATCTGTTCCAGCACCGTTGATTCATTTTCACTGGGTATTCCGTCACCGCTGGCGCTCTCATAAACATAAAGGTTAAAAGTGAATGAAGAAACTATATCATCACCGCTTTTAAACTCTATAACACATATAGCGCCACCAGGTTCTGCAAGCATCTGATTCGTCAAAGACACGAACACAGCCTTGTCTACTATGCGGCAATAATTGTATGCAACCTTTTTTGACGGCTTAACCACCCATACGCGTGCTGATACACCTTCTGGTATTTCCCAGTCAATTACTGTACACTCTATTTCCCTGCCAGTGTCTCCCTGCATTGCGTAAACGATAGGAGTGATCCGCTTATGCAAGACACTAATCTCAATCTTTTTTACTGCTTTCATGCATTACCTCCCAAAATATATGCGTCCACGTCAAGTGCCTATAGCAATCCATACCAATATTGTTTCTGTCGTATTCGTTCTCGTGATGTATGCGTCAAATCCATTTTTTGTATTATTAGAGGTGCCAACGCCCAGGACATTTGTGCCTGGGACGGACGTAATCGGAGTGACTGTGACATATGGCTGGCTTTTAAATGGTTTCGGAAAATCCACATGCGCCATTGTGGGTTTGTTGGCTACCGGAACAATACTCACCCTGCCCCCTTGGATCGTAAAACCTCCCAGCTCATCTTTTATCAGTTCCTTTATCACAGACCACTTTATTTTTTCCGAATCCTTACTCAGAGTCCTTATATAATCGTCATCTGCTAACGCAGTTACTTCTTCGAGTTCCATTTCAGGTGTCATTGGTGTATTTACTTCCATATCAATCAGCTCCCAGTTTGTTTTTCTGGATATATTCCCGGATCGCATTGATATGCTCCGATAAAGTTTGGTCTACGGCGTAAAAGCTTTTCTTATTGTTATCACTGATGGGTTCTCCAGTGTCTTTATCTACCTCGTTGTAAGTGTAGGATATCCTGTCACTCCCCTCAATGTTCATGACCATAAAACTACTAAGTCGTTTCATAAAACAAGCCCTCCTGTTCTTCGATTATTTGTGCAACTTCCGCAGCGTATTCTTCCTCATAAACACCGAAAATTGCTTCTACATCATCTTCTTCAAAGTCAGCATTCTCCAGACGCATGCATTCAAAATCTTTTTGTTTCACCTTGATCTCCCAGGCAAATTTTAGGTTTTCTGTACCACGGGCAATAAAATAGGAAGGATGCTTCTCTCCTACCCAAATATCTCCTGGTCCTTCTTTTTGCAAAAACACCTGGTACTCAATGCCTGTTGACACGGTCTCTGCAAACACATTGTCCAGGGCAACACAGCACTCCCCATTTTCATCTGTTACTCCCTCGCCCAAATCTCCAAACATCGGGGTCGCCATCTCATAGCAATATTGTAGCCTCCGGGAATAGTTTTCTGTTTCCACGATCCTGCTTTTTGTTCCTGATGCGGTAAAGGTACCTGTGACTTTTAGTGAGCCTTTTACATCCAGGCGCGGTTTGATCTCAACGTGTCCTGTGTCATAACTGCTTCCGGTTGAGTATAATCCAATCTGGGCATACTTTGCCGAACTCGATCCTGGTTCCGGATAAGCCGAAAGCTTCATGTATGTAGGATACATATTTATAACAGTTTTTGTATCTGCGCATTTTATATCCATTCTTTCTGAAGGCCCCTCTATATATCCCTTATTTGATGTATCTGCATGTATCTGGATCGCAGAACCTTCATATCCCTGTGGATATACTCTTAACCTCGAACCACTCGACGAAGAAGTCCCTGCTGGATATCCTACATCCGCAACTGTCTGTATGCTCTGCCCTGTGTCTGCGCTTACCATCTTACTGCAGGCCAGTACGTTATTGTCCAAGTCGAAGTAAACCCTGCCATTTTTCGATGCAATTTTACCGATCCGCATGTACGTTCCATTAATGTACAGCTGGCCGCCCTGCATATAAATCCCCTGCAATGACCCATTTTTCGTGAGCAGGTCAAAGATATCCTCGTGCGTCAGTGCATCCACATCGACCACAACTGCAATGCTCTGCATATCCAGCATCTGTGTTGTGCCGCCTGCGGCGTATAAAGTGCAACGCAGAGCTACAACATCCCTTGGGATCCCAATGGTTTTTCCACTTGCTGTAGATATTACCCCTCCTGCAGAAGTTGCAAGGGCAGAATACAGGCTGTGAGTGATACTGGGTTCATCCGCACTGGATGTATATACAGTTGTCCATGTTGCTCCATCCAACGATTCTTCAATCTTAAACCGTCCCGCATATCCTGTTCTGGCTGTGCCGGTCCCGTCGCGGTAATAGGCGCTCAGAGTAATGTAGTTTGGTGCAATCGAATTATCCTGGCTGCGTTTTGCTACCAAGGTGGATGCCTCCATAAAATATGTGCGGCCGGCAGCTCCTGTATCTCCTTTATCCCCCTTGATAAGAGACCAGGTATAATCTGACGCATCCGTGCTTTCTGCTGCTGTGGTTTTGTTATAAGCCAATCCTATATAGGTTTTCCCTGATGGGTCATCTGACATATTTGTGCCAGATGCAGAGGTTGCATATTTTACCCATGTATATAACTGCTTTCCATCCGCACCATTTTGCCCTGCGACTCCGGTATCACCTTTTTCACCTTTTATTTTCGACCATGTGTAGTCAGAGTAATTGCTGCTTTCTGTTGCAGTCTCTTTGTTATAAGCAAGACCAATATATGCTTTATCTGCCGGGTCATCACTCATGCCGCTTGTTGGGGTGTCTGCGTATTTCAGCCATGTGTAATACTGTTTTCCATCTGCTCCTTTCAGGCCCTGAATACCCTGGGGACCTTGTATTTTAGTCCATACATAATCAGAAAACACCAAACTGTCGGTCTGGACGAAATCTACATACTGCCCTATCCATTTGCCTGGCGTTTCTCCATTATCGGCAGTAAACGTGCTTCCGTCGTCAGAATACTTCATATGGAGGTATGAAGTCTTCCCGTCAATGCCGTTTTTGCCCGGAATTCCGTTTGTGCCATCTTTTCCGTCAGCACCCTCTATCTTCACCCAGCTATATGCTAACGGGTCCCTGGAATCTGTTTCTATAAAATCAACATATGTTCCAATATACGAATTTGGTTCCTTCGACATCTGTGACGATGCAGGATTGTCATTTGGAGCATACATCACATGGAAGTAGCTTGTTCTTCCATCCGTGCCATTACCACCGTCTTTCCCCGGGATCCCTTGTGCTCCCGGTTCTCCACCTCTCTGTTTTGCCATATTGAACCGTTTCGTGACGGTAAACAACCCCAGATACGCCGCTGTGATATCCACCCATCCGGTGTCTGCCGTTAGAGCTGTCACCGTATATATCTTTGTGGTGTTATCCCAGAATCCTGTTACTCCTGCGGATCTCTGTATTGTATATTGGCATAATGCAGTTACATCAATCTGCCCGTATAATACCTGGACAGTTGTTTGGACAATTGGGAAAGCGGCATAGTTTCCCTGATAGTCCGTGGGGATGCCCTGATATTCGTTTCCGAGTATCATCGTTATGTTTCGCACAGTCTCAAGCTTTTTATTGACATATTCCTCTATATTATCATCATCTACGAGAAAAGCTTCGGAAGAAAGCCTAAACTCTCCAGTATCCAGGTTCCAGTAATTGCGACCTGTTTCATCAGATAACAGACCGGATATGATAGCATCTGCAACGACTCCTTTTGCGGTTATAGCTGTCCGCCAGTTCCAATCTCTACCGTCTGCGGTACGCTCCGTGGCGATCTGCAATCCCTGGCTGCCAAATATCATACAGCCGTATAATTCTGATTCAGGGTCGAGGTCGGATATTTCAAATGCCCTGCCATTTACTTTCTTTGCAACAGTGCTCTGCAGCCGCAGTTGAGTGTTTACTGCGTCCAGGATGCCGCGCACCCTTTCTGCCATTACCGTTTTTGACTTAGTGTCGAGAACAGATTCAATTGCTTTCTGCGTCTCAAACTCAGAATCAAAAGCGCTTTTTTGATAATCACCAAGAACAACCTCTAAGTTTCTTTTTTCAATACAATCGTATTTAATTGAGATAGCCCTCGCATTTGTCTCTATTCCAAGTTCTCTATGCTTACAATGTACTGTGTCTCCTAATCCTACTTTTTCCAGGACTTCATACTCTTTATATTCCTCTGTTCCTTCCAGGGATACCATATTCACATCATAAGATATTTTAGGCAGGTCTATACCTTGTACGAACAGCTCATTACACCTTATGATTAATTTGTGCCACAGTTCTTCAAGCGTCAGACACCCCTCTTCGTCCTCGCTCGCATCTTCTATCATCTTTACATCGTCAAAATAGATTTCCTTTGTATAAATCTTGGCGTAATTATTGATGCGTGGAGAGTCTACCCAGGGCGAAACACCGTCCAGCGTGTGTCCGTTATATGCGACTGGAATGATCCTGGTAATAACCTCACTCATATCTACATGTTCTTCTATTCCTTCCAGATTATAACCAAATTCCGCCCGGACGCCGTAATCTCCGCCGACACGCTGATTTATGATCACTCGGTAATTGTCATAGAGGATCTCCCCGCCCCACCGATTTATAAAAGACTGGTCAATGTCTCCATTGATCGCCTCCATAAGATTTTTTCGCACATAATATGCCGTGGTTCCAGTGGTTATGTCAGATGAACCCCTATACTTACTCTTGGCACACATGATATCAAGCGCTTCCTGTCCGCTCTTACCGGTTGGTCTGACATCTAATAAAATATGATCATCCTTGGAATCAAAGAAAACAGGAAATGCATAAGCCGTTACTGTATCATCATTTTTTTGCGTCTCATAAATGCGGAAAAGCTGTCTTTCCCCCATCGGTGTCGGTGCGGAGATCACAGCTTCTCTTACAATTGTTTTAAATTTTCCGTCTTCGTCTATCGGATGCTCCAATTCAAGATGCCATTCATCGTTGAGTACCATTTCGCATTCGCAGGAGATCGGCTCCAGTACCATATCCCCGTTATGCTCATAGTCCGTATTATCTGGTAGATATATCTGTATCATTAACGGCACCTCCAATTGGGGATTATCTTTAATTCAAATCCGTTTGTTATGGTTATGCTGTTTTTCCCTCTAAGCAAATACATGTCATCATAATCACCTGTCACAGAGGTATTCATGATCGTGTTATCAAGCCTATATGACAGCATCCTTTCCGTGTCTATGGTCAAATTCTGTCCCACATTCGCCACCATTGTCTTCCCGTTGACAGTAAGGGTGCAGACTCCTTCTCCAGTAATTTTATATACCGGATGGGACAGGAAGTATCGGTTATATAATACCTGGTCAATATCCATTTCCGTTGTCCCTTCTAATAGATATTGATAACCTGAACATATAAACTCAACCACTATCTGCCCCATTGTCCTTATAAATCTATCTGTAGATTTGATTTTAAGGTGTTTGACCTGGTAAAAGTATTCTGGGTCGTCACTCAGGACAAGCCTGCCACCTATGCCATCATACAACCATTCTTTAATGATACGATACTGTTCCATCCACAAATCTTTTTTTGCTTTGAAACCGAATGTGATTTTTACTGGGATATCTGGTACAATATCTTTCCTACGGTAAAGGGTGCCGTCCCTGCCTGGCAGTTTTATTGCATCATAATCCGGTTCCGGCGCAGGGGGCGCAGGTCTTTCTTTTACCAGCAGCCCGATTGAGTCGCTGGTTACTTCATTCAATTCCACATAAAACGTATCAATACCCCCTTGCTGCTGATTTCATCGTTGTCTTTCTTGTTGTACCGCTGTTCACGATCTGCGTAACATCTTTTTCAAACTGTCGTCTGGATGGGTACAAAGCCGTGTCCTTTGCCGCTATCTCCCTTAGATATGGCAGATACTCTTTGAACAGCTCAAATGCTTCTGCGTCACCGGAATTTCCGTATACAGCATTGGTTCCAGCAGCGCTTCTTCCTGTCAGGTTTGGTACTTCCATACTCTCCGCTATTGTGGCCCGCACATCATCCATTTTATCCTCATAACCAATACCGAAACCTTCAGCAGTATATTCACCCAGCCGTTTAAATACTTTTGATGGGGAATTGATATCCAGTCTGTATTCTGCCTCCGCCACTGCGTCTGCACACATTTGAGCTACCGCATTGATCACCTCAGATTCGCCGGCATAGATACCGTTTGCCAGACCAATGGCTGTATTGTAACCATCCATATATAATGTCCATTCATCCAATTCGGACGCCTCGTCCGTTACAGACGATACTACAGACTCAATTGCCCTCTCAACTGCGCTCTCACCTGCAGAAATACCCGCTTCCAGACCCCTCACTGCTACATTGGCTGGTACATAAAAGTTAGCATACGTGAGCGTTTCCTCTGTTTTCGATACCATATCGTCACAAAGAGATGAGACACGAGCAAGCACTGTGGGCGAGCCATGCTCCACACCTGTTCTTATCCCATCAACTACTGTATTGCCTACATTGGTAAAATCAGCAGAGTTTAATGTGCTCTGGGCAATATTTACGATCTGTTGTGACAACATCTGTATTGCCATGACAGCCTGCAGTTCATTCCCAGTGATACCTTCTGCCAAACCAGCAGTAACAAACTGCCCTATTTCATGAAATACTTTAGATGGCGAATTTTCATTTAGTGTAGCCTTTGCTTGTACAATAGTGGCTTTACCCATTTCATCCACAGCAATCGTCCCTTGCTCAATAGCCGACCGTATACCATTACCAAATCCTGTTGACACGTCTACACCGGCCGTCGTTAAAGCTTCCGTCACTTGATCCATACCGCCATGAAGAGAGGCCGTATACTGTTCAATCATACCTTGCACACTTTGGTCAACACCAGACTTCATATCAAGGGACTGGCACCACATTTCATTCGCATATTTCAATTCGTCGTTTGACATCTGAGCAAAAGCCTGTACATAGCTTGCACCCTGTGGTCCCATTTCTGCCAGATACTGCATTATACTTTCGTCCAAAATCCTGCTGCCGTCGTCACCTGTTCGCTGCATTAACTCTGTTAAATTATTTGACCAGTTTTCGACACCATTAATTTGAGACTGCATATTTGTCAGGAGCTGCTCGGACGATATTTCTGTCCCGGCATTAAACTTCTCAAACATGTTCATCTGGCTTTCCAGGACACTTGATACGGTTTCCTGCATACCCATGTAAGTTTCTACTATGGTCTGGGCTGCTGTAGCATTGGCATCTGCTGCTGCTTGTTGTGCCTCGGCATTTGTGTTTGCAGATTCTGTATTTTTGTCTTGTTCTGTAGTAGCTTCTTCCCACGAAATCTTATGCTTTTCTAACTCTTCCTGCAGGGCTACAATCCCTGCCTCAACATCCTCGCGGGCCGCCTTGTTTTTCTTCTGGGCATCTGTGTTCTTTTCCTGGGATTCAACCAGGTCATCATATGCTTTTTTTTCATCCGCTCTTCCTGCAACCCATGCTGAAAATTTGTTGTCTGATTTCAGTGCGTTCTCTTCTTCAAGCTTTTCATTAATCTTTCCCTGTAGTTCCTCTTCTTGATTACCAAGTTTAATGCGTTCAACTTCCAGTTCAGACCTTTTCTTGATCAGCTCAATTGCCTGTTCTTCCAGAGCCTTCATTTCTATCTCTTCTTGCTTGTTGTTGAGATATTTCTCCAGCTCCTCATTGGTCAGATTAAGTTTTCCCGCCTGTTCATCATATGCCAGGTTCAAGTCCGGCACTAACTGGTTTAGTTCAGCGATATACCCCTGCATCACCTGGGTCTCTTCATTGCTCCGGCCGGTGTCCTCCGCCAGATCCTGAATCCGTTCTGCAAGGGCGCGGGCATACTCACCCTGCGCTTCCATCTCTGCCGCACTATCCACATAAGAGGTCATCATCTTCTGCGCAGCTTCGGATACTTCATTGGCGGAGTCACACACTTTCTGGTTCTGATCTGCCAGCATCTGGACATCCTTAGAAGCTTCTCCGGCATGCGAGGCATAAGCTGCTACCGCTGCTGTAGCTGTCGCAAGTGCCGTAGCGACTAATGCGACCGGATTGGCATTACATACGGTATTGAACAAAGTTTGTGCTACGGTAGCCCCTTCTGTAGAAGTCTTGAACAATGTCACTGCCGTAGATACTGATTTATACGTCACGACCCCTACTGCCGCGCTCTCCATTGCCGGCACCAGATCATCCATGTGGTCGATCACCAGATCCAGTCCATCCTCGATCGCGGGCAGGGCTTTCTCAGCGATCGGAACCCCTACCTGGGTTTGGAACTTCTTACCCAGCTGTTGAAATCTGGATTCAAGGGTATCGTATTTGATATCCTTGATACTCTCCATCGTCCCTTTTACATTATCATATGCCGTGTTTGTCTCGTTTAAGGAGGTGATGACTTTCATGGCATTGTCTTCGCCAAGGGCACTCCAGGTATTGCTTGCCAAAGTAAGCATCTCCTGCTTATTTGTGGCGGTCGAAATATCATTGATGACAGAGTAAAACACATCTTTTGTTGTAGCCTTTCCCTGTTTCCACTGATAGAAGAGAGATTGCGTCTTGTTTGAAAAAGCACTGAGATTTTCTTCGATACGCCCATCCGCCAGGGAGATGCCAAACTCTTTCACAAAATCGTTCACTTTGTCCAGGTTATACGCTCCTGACTGAAGACCGTTGTCTAGAATGGCAAACATCTCCTGTGCAGAGAATCCCGCCTGTCCCCATAACTGGCTGTACTCAGCTATATTATCCGCCAGCTCTCCGGATTTGTTTAGGCCATTCTGAGCGCCCCTGGCCATCAGGTCAAAAGCTTCCTCAGATGTTGCCCCCATATTTTCCACAAGACCGTCCACTCCACGAATTGTTTCGCTCAAATCCATGTCAAAGACATCACGCATGGCAATTCCATTTTCTGTCATACTTTCGAGCTTGCTGGGATCCAACTCACCTGTATACTGCTTGACGAGAGCCATTGACTGTGCAACGTCATTGATATCATCACCATAGTTGTTATTATGCAGGCCCTCCATGACCGACTTGTATTGCTGCATCTCCCCTGCAGTGGCGCCTGTGCTTGCCTGTAGCTGCCTCTGTGCAGTTTCAAGGCTTGTTACTGATTTGACTGCATTGACAACAGCATCCTTCCCAAAATTCACCAGAGAGTTTGCCAGATTAGATTTAAGGACAGTTGAGAAATCTATTGTGACTTTCTCGGCCTCTTTTACTTCTTTGCCAAATTCATCAATGGATTTTGCACACTGATCTGTAGACTGCGCGGCTTCTTTCAGATATGCAGCATTTTTATTTACTGCTGACGATGCCTTTATGACCTGGGCCTCTGCTGTATTCAGCTTCGTCTCCCAGTCCTTTACGCGGTTCCCTGCGGTTTGATAATTCTTTTCACCTTTTGCGATTGCCGTACTGACTTCCCCTAAGGCTGTCTCTTCTTTCTTCAGCTCATCGGAAAGAGATTGTACCACCGCCTTCTGTTTCTTTATGGCCTGTTCCGATGAGTTTCCGGATTTTGTCATCTTATCCAGACGGTCTGTGGCCTTTTCGTAATCTTGCTTCAGGTCCTCCAGTTTTTTGCTATGGGTTTCCTGCTGCTTATTCAGGTTCGCAAGGCCAATCCCGACTTTTTCGTAGCTCTCACGGGCATGTTCCAGGCCTTTTCTGACAGCTTCTTCTTTACTCTTCTGCTCATCAAGAGACTTGGATAGCACTTCATGCTTCTTCTGGAGGGCCTCCAGGGAGTTCTCCTGGCCTTCATATTGAGCCTGGACCAGACCCAGCTCTGACTTTAGGGCTGACAAGGATTTATTGCAGTTCGTGACGTTCTGCTTAAATTCTTTCTCGCCATCCAACGCGATCAGCGCACCTATCTTTTTAATTGCCAAATGCTCACCTCCCGGATTTTTCCCGCAAAAAAGCCACCTGCCGAAGCAAGTGGCTCATATCTCTATTTATTTTCTAATCTTAAGTGTTATGATTGGCTTATTTTTAATCTTACCCCACACAAGGGATGCCAGCCCCATGATCGCCCCGACTATACCAAACGCCGGTTCAACAATGATGAAATATGCAACTGCAAGCCAGAAAACAAGGCTCAACAAAGCTTTTATAAACTCTTTCTGCGGTTTACTCATAGTGCATCCCTCCTTTGATATTATTATACTCCCGGCAGAGCTATAAGTCCAGCATTGAAACTCTCTTTTTCTCCTGAAATACACACCTTCTGGCTTTAAAATTGCAGAACCACTTAAAGTGCCGGAATAAGTCGCACCACTTTCCCATATACATGCGGGAGATTTCTTTTTCCGTGTATCCCATCTGCATTCCCATGAACACAAGCCACGCAAAGTCTACAGGTTCGCTTTCTCCGTCTGCTTCTTCCTCTGCGTGGTCATTGCGTTTTTTGTCTCAAAACACCTGTAAAATTCATCGTGCAGCGCAGCCGCAAGTGCTGTCAACGGGATATCCGCCTTTCGTACGATCCCTTCTTTTTCATATTTGACAGGCGCTCTGCCGTCTTTTTCTGCTGCGATCGCTTCCCCTTCATTCACCATCCATGTCAATGCATCATTGACAGCTCCGGCATCCGGGAATTTACCGTGGTACTTCGTTTTACCATCATCATCTATGATCTCGTTCCCATCCGCATCCAGATCCGGTTCCCATGTCATGAGCTTCTGCTCGAATTCCCCGATCGTCCCGTATTTGTCCTGGATCTTCTCCAGCACTAAAAGGTCGCATTTAATGGGATACTTTCTCCCTGTCAGTTCAATGGTGTTCATTTCTTCAAACATATATATGCCTCCTTTATTCTCACGACCCTTACTCCGTAGTTTTTCCGCCTTTCTCATCCAGCCATGCGATTGCCTCTGCCTCGGTATCAAATGTCTTTACATCTTTCCACTTTCCATCCGGCAAAGCCATTGCCTGCCCGGTAATGCTGGGCGTCTGATACTCAATGTTATCACCCTTCACCTTGTAACTTTCCTGGCCTTCTGTGAATTTCACCTTATACAGCCATGATGCTGTATACTTTCTCACCCCATCCACCTTCTCAGCCACACGGAATCCGAACCCCACATACTTTGATTCGTCGCTGGCCTTATAGGTTACAGAATCTTCTGCCGTTGTGTGCCCGAACATGTTCTCATGGGCCTTGATGGGAAGTGTGGATGTGTTCAACGTGATGTCCGCGTATTTAAATTCCTTATCGTATTCCGCCTTGATATCATCCGCGTACAATGACCCCTCCGCATACTGCGGTGTGATGTCGATCTGTATTGCTTTCCCGCAGGTAAACGGATCTGAATACGTGTTTGCCGGTTCTGTTAATTTCGCTATCGTCGGCCTTGCTAATCCAATATATGCCATAGTCTTATTCCTCCATATCTTCTTCAAAAATGCACGAAAAACATAAATGGTGATATCCACTATCCTTTTCATGTAATGTTGTTATGTCTGTCACAACAGCCCCTGCTTCCCGAAGGGCTTTTCTTATTTCCCGGCGCCTCTCGGTATAATTACTCTTGGTGTAGAGATGCACCTGCATGTGCTGCAGCCACTCCTGGTCCGTATCATCTGCAAATACTGCTGCTTCCTCCAGTTCTGGATTGTAAACAATATATTCCCTGGGCGGGTGTTCATCCGGACAGCACAATGGCCAGATGTTCTTTACTATTTGCGCCAGCACAAGCTCTATCCTTTCATTTACGCTCATCCTCCCGTCACCTCGTCAAATTTATCCTGCATGGCTTTCAGGCAGCCCTGCTCCGCGTTCTTTACCGCTTTACTTATGACAGGCCTTGCACCCTGTTTTTGTGTCCCCAGATCCAGGTACGCCAGCTTCTCATTATTCCTGATACCTTTCCTGTCCCTTCCTTTTGCGGTGATGGACACGTAATGGCCCAGGTGATTTTCCCCCGGCTTGTTCGCTTTTATGGACAAGGCAAGGTCTCCTTTTGCATACCCTTTATCCGCTTCCGCCTTTACCCGGCTCTTCAATTCTTTTTCCAGGATAGGGGCCGCTGCCTCCAGCATTGCAGGAGCTACGTCAGCAATATCTCCCAGCGCCATCAGTTCCTTTTCCAGTTCATCAAATCCCATCGTCTGAAAGCTCATATCATCACCCACATATGATCTGGATCTTTGCTTTTCCCGCCTTGTAAGTACGGACGATATCATATGTATATCCCTCATACTCCACTTTCCTGGCATATACCTTTTTTCCGTCTTCTTCATGGGCGGAAAGCTCAAAATCCTCCTGTCTGGTCTCAAGGACCAGCTTCACCTCAACGCCTGCACGCATGGCTTCATAAAACTCCATCCTGGTTGCTGATTTTTCCTCAACATAGATATCCACGCTGTGCTCTTCTTCTACCGGGAAGCCGTCTTTGTCCTTGGTCCTACTGCTCCATATCAATGTTGCTTTCATTAGCAGCCTCCTTTATATAATCGCCGGACAAAGCCATTGCATCCCGCAGGGAGCCAAATGCCGCCTGGAACCGTTCTGTATCTTCATCGTATCCATAATGAGACTTACAATACAGACGGACCGCCTGCCGGTACAACGGATCCGCTTCGTCTCCATATATCCCGGCAAGCTCCAGTTCTTTTTTACAGGCCTCTACCAGCCCCTGCAGTTCAAGTTCTGCATCTGCCGATCTCACTCGGACGATGCGTTTCAGCTCTTCGATCAAAAGCATATCACTCATTGTTCAACACCTCCAGGAGCTGTTGTTTGCTCATGCTGCCATAACCAGTGATCCCCTGTTCCTTCGCAGCTTCCTTTAACTGCACTACGGTATCGGAATCATCGTATACGGTACTATTATTTGCTGCCGGCACCGTGCGGCCCTTTATTCCCCCGCTTTGTATTTCAACAGGGCATGCGCTTTTGATGTTACCATAGCGCCATCCACGATCGCATATGCACAGTAATCTGTAATACGGTCTTTGATATGTTCCTCCAGCGTCACACTGATCTCCTTATTCACATTTGCCGTGTATCCCCTGGATGCGTTTGACATCAGAATCTCACCATCCAGCATGGAATCATCCTCTTTGACCGGCATTCCAAGGATCTTAAATGCCCCGCCGTTTGCTACGTCAGCAATCAGCATAGGCCGTCCGTTCTGATCCTTCACATTGGCAATCTCTGTCCAGATGGTATTGGAGTTAGCATATACGGCCAGGCCACCGGCATACCCACTCTTTACTTTTGCCCTTGTTGTGATGATGTCGGTATATCCCAGTGCGCCCTTCGTATATTCCGAAATCTGTGGAGTATTTTCCTGTTTTTCTAATGCCGTTACAATGCCCAGCGGTTCTGCTTTAAAGCTTTCCCCGCTTCCAGGCTGTCCCTTTCCATGAGTAGAGCCATAACCCAGGGCGGCCCCCATCTTCTCAGCCATTCGCTTCTGGATATATGGCAGGAATTCATCCATAGCCATCTCTTTCAGTTTCCAGGATACCGTGATCGCTCTGGAAAGCTCGCAGCCGTTCAGGGTCAGGGTCTCAAAGGTCTCTTTTCCATCCTCTGTTTTGGTTGCTTCATCATACCATTTCGCATCCGTGGATGTGTCAGCCTTGATCATGGTCAGGATACCGTTCACATACGTTTTACTGATGTCATTCCAATATGGATAGATCTCTCCAATCTCCTGCCAGATACCTGCAGTCACTACTTTTGGGATGACTGTGCCCGTATTCCCTGTGGTATGTGTGAACGCTTCGTTCACCATTTTATAAGCTGTGTCTTCCTCAGCAGAAAGTTGTTTTCCCATCATGCTTTTGGCCCAGGCAGTTTTGTAGGTCTCGGAAGAATAGTCAAGCTTCTCCTCTGTGTGCTGCTGTCCATTCATGGCAATCCCTTCTGCCACTCTGGCTGTTCCTGCAGATATAACCCCGACTTCTGCCCTTGCATCTGTGAGATTCTGCATGTTCATGCCCTGCGGTACGTTCTCCATAGCCTCCAGAGCCGCATTTGCCTTGGCTTCTGCTTCAAATCTCTCATCCAGAGCTTTGATCTCTTCCATTTTCTTGTTCCCCTCATCAATCTTTCCACTGTTGATGAGCTGCTTTGCTTCGTTCAGCATACCCTGCCTTTTTTCTAAATATTCTTTTCTTCCCATTTTCTGGCTCCTTCCAATTCTAATAGTTTCAAATTCATCATGGCACGTTCCATTTCCGGCGCCATAGCAAGTGTCCTTGCTCGTTCCATCTGTTCTTTTGATGGCAGTGCGAACATGGATGCGGTCATCAGCTCAGGCTCCTGCTGCTCAAACATGATCTTATCGATCAGCTTCCTCTCCAGCGCCTGCTGCGCATTCAGCCAGGTCTCATGCTCCATCATATCCAGGACTTCCTGTTCAGTCATGCCTGTCTTATTCATGTAGGCCGTACACAGTGCCCTGTCTGCGGTCCGCAACACTTCCGCCATATGTTCCATGTCACTGTGGTTCCCGCGCGCCCCGGAAGACACACAATGCACCATCAGCAATGCTGTAGGTGACATCTCACAGTACCCTGCTGCCGCAATCACTGAAGCAGCGCTGCACGCCTGACCGGTGATATAGATTTTTATACCCGCGGTATATCCCCGTAACATCGTGTAGATCTCCGATCCTACATCAATCGCACCTCCTGGAGAGTTGATATAGACATCATGCACTTCATTTGGGTATGTATCTATGACCTTTTGTACATCCCTTGGGCACGTGCTGTCTTCCTCGAACCAGTCATAATACCATTTATAATCATTGGGGATGATCACTCCCCTGATGTCGATTCTTGCCATCCTTTACCTCCTTTCCGGCTGCCAAAAGCCCTTTTATGATATCTGCAGTCACATGGCAGTTTTCTGCATTCAAATTTTTAAGAGCTGTCTCGACCAGATTTACTACCTGGGTGTCCAATCGTCTGATAGGCTCGTCACCGCCTACAAGCGGAGCCATATTCATGGTCTCTCTCCATTCATTCGGCGTCATGGCCCCTCTATCCACCATTGCCTGGAATGCCAGTTTCGTGGTCAGGCTGGCGCACTGCAGGTTATTGGCTTCAAACACGATCTTATTCCCGAAGCCGCGTTCCTTGCGCGTGAACAACCCTACCGTATAGGTTCCATGCATCTGCACTACCACCGGTTCTATCTCTGCCTCATAATAAGCAGTCCATTCGTCCTCTGTATAATTTGACTGAACGATCTTCTTATTTGTGTTGAAGAAGGAATATATCCGGTCAATGGTTTTGTCTGTCTGGGCAGCATTTGGTACATAATCCTTTGGTTCTATCCTTATCGCTTCCGCCTTGGCATCAATACCGGCAGCTCCGAAAGTCTCGCTTTCGATTGCAAGATAATCCTCCACAAAAGACTTCACATTCTTCTTGACATCTTCCGGCCGCATGGAGCTGTTGAATTTCAGCAGCCACCGGATGATACCGCTGTTCTTGATCGCTTTGATTATGCCCTGATCTATTGTCCCGATGACATCCATCATCTGTGATATTGCCTTTGCCGGGCTTTCCCCGAACACATCGTCCGTGTTGAAGTCCTGTCGCAGATGTATGATATCTTCATACGCAAATGTCCCGGACTTTCCGTTCCGGTATTGGAACTTCAAGTACAAGTGTCCTCCAGCATCATATATCGCCTCCACATATACGCAGGGAACAGGATATAGCTGTACCGGCAGACCATTCTCATCCCGCACAATCAGGATAAATGCATTGTTATTCAGGCAGAGCTGATTCGCTGCCTTCTCTTGTAACATTTGCCCGGTCATATAAGGATTGGGTTCTTCCAACAGAAAGCGGATCCGCGCGTCAGGATTTACTTTCAGGCCACCTGCCGGGTCATCCCGGATATGTTTTCCCACCAGTTTACCGATGGCCTTTACCTTTGGCCGGATACAGGCGCGGACGATATCGCTTTCATACAGCTTCCCATTCCAAGCATAATACCGTTCCTGCCAGGTGGTCAGCATCTGGAGGCCTTCCTTTGCTGTGGGTTCCCGGTTCCTGGTCTGTTTTTTACCAAATAATTTCATAGGTTATCTCCTTTCTTGCGCCGGCGCAATTCCGGCCATAAAAATAACGCCTGGTAAAGGCGTCATATCAAACTCATATAATCGTTCATGTTGTTCTGCAACACCACATAGGCATCCAATAAAGTCGCTGTTCCATCAATCCTTCTCCGGGGGTTGCTGGTCTTAATCGGCTGGATGTTATCATTCTTATCTACATCCACTGCAGTATTGCAGAGACACCACCTGTCCACCGGATTGTTGTTATAGATAATCAGGTTGTTTTCCAGATCGGCTCCCAGATTTTTCATTGGTTGTGATAATGTTTTTTTGCCCTGAATTACCGGCACCATACTGGATTTGCCAAAATAGTCCTGCATATCCTCTACAAAATAGGTCGCCGACCAGGAATCATACCCGATCAGATATAAGTAGATGTCATATTCCTCCTGTATTTCCACAAACCATGCTTTTACATCCCGGTATGATATTTTATTTCCCGGACACGTCCTCACGTATCCCCTTTCTATCCACATATCATACGGAACCTTATCTTCTGTTACCCTCCTTTCCACCAGATCCTCCGGTATCCAATACATAGACATTACATAGATATGCTCGTCTTCCGGCACCTTAAACAACACTTTTGCCGCTGTCAGGTCTGTAGTTGCTGACAAGTCCGCGCCGCCAATGCCATATCTTGGCTTCAGTTCCCTGATATCAAATACAGCCGTATTATTGGCCTGTTCAAATGTCAGCCAGGCTTCAGATGATGTCTCACGGATATTAAACTCTTTACAGAGCAGGTTCTTCACCAGCAGCGGATTCTTCTTTGCCTTCTCTACTTTGTCTTTCAGGGTATTCCGGTTCTTAATGGTTCCAAGGCCCGGATTGGCTTTTTCCCAGCAGGTCTCGTCCGTCCACTCCTTCCGGTTGTCCAGTTCATAGATAAAAGCAATAAAGTGTTCGTCTTTGTAGCCGTCAGGGTCCTCATATCCATTGATGACCATTTCAGCCTCTTCATATTTCTGATCATAGATGTCTTCCCGGATGGTCCCTGCAGTAGAAGTGATATATACCAGGGGCTGCTCTCTGGCGGATACGCCATCAGCCATGATATCATAAAGGGCTTTTCCCTGTTTCCACTGGTGTATCTCATCCATGAGCACGCAGTGAATGTTAAGGCCATCCAATGTATCACTATCTGATGCGAGAGGTTTGAACACTCCGTCATTGAAATCCGTGTCCAGCTCCGCAACCAGGGAGCGTACCCGCTTTGATAATGATGGTGACTTTCTGACCATCCTTTTTGATTCCAGCCAGATAATTTTACTCTGGTCTTTTTTAGTAGCAACCGCATAGACTTCCGGTCCCATCTCTCCATCCGCCGTCAGCATGTATAATCCCACGACCGAAGCCAGCAGGGATTTACCATTTTTCTTTCCCACGATCAGGAGCGATTCCCGGTATTTCCGGTTTCCCTCGATGTCGACAAAACCAAACACCGTCGCCAGATGCGCCTTTTCCCATAGTTCCAATTGCACCGGCTTACCGCCAAATTTACCTTTTGAGTGACGGCAGTAATTCTCTGCAAATTCAAGTATGTGATTGGCCCGGTTTGAACTGTAGAAGTATTCCCCTGGGCTTTCAATGTCCTTTACAACTTTTTTATAGGTCCTGAATACTTTATCCGACACACGGATCTCTTTATTCTGTATCTTTTCCCAATATTCCAGAATGGGATTATAAGCTAAAGGGTACTTAATCATCCCGGCCATTTACAAAATCCTCAAATCCATCTCCGGTCCCCGTGGGCGAGCGTGACGGGAGCTTCGGCAGTAGTTCTGTAAGCTGTTTGATAGTCCCCATATAATTTTTGATCATTGTGTTGTAAACTTCGACCTCAGAACATTTTTTTACCCCTTTTTGATTTGCCCCATTCTGGTATTCCTCTGTATAGCCTTTCTCATTTATGATCTTGCGCAGCTCGTAAAGGGACGCACTCATAAATGCAGCTTCATCCATCAATGATTCTACAGCTTTTCTTGTTTTTTCATCCATCTCTCCGCAGATACCTGATAGTTTCTTTTTTTCAGCCGTTATGATCTCTTCTTTTGTCATCTCTGCATATGTCTTTCTTCGTCCCACTTGCTCACCTCATTTCTGTTTATACCACACCCCCTTTACGATAACCCGTGCATTACATGGAGGTAGACGTCTGGTTTTCCGCAAACAAAAATATGACCTCAATCAGGGGGGAGCCTGGGTATTACCTCTCCCTCCGGACTGAAATCATATTGTATCAATCCTGCTGCCGGTCCATCCTTCATGTTCTCCTTCTGATGACAGATATGGCAGTCATATTTTAGATTTGAAAAACCCAGAGCAATGTCTGGGTCATTGATGTTATCCGGATTCAATTCTATCTTGTGATGGACGATGTATCCCGGCCTGTCATGGCATGTCTCACAAAGACCTCCATCAACAGACTTACGATACTTTATGTAAGCAACTCTGCACCTCTTCCATCTTCCACTGTTATAGAATGGCTTGGCGAACTCTCTTGCCATTTACCGCATCACTCCTTTTATTTCATACGCGGCGTCAATTATCTTAACCTTACACTCTATCCTCTTTTGTAAAGCCTCCTGCTGCTCCTCAATGTATTCTTCTGTCATCCTCATATTTGCTCCGAGTATAAGCGTGTCTTCCTTTTTGATAACAACTGCATTACTACATCTGCTCTCCGCATTCCTTAGCAGCTCTATAAATTTCCTCGCTATGCATAGGTTTGAACACTTGCTGCACGTTTTCTTACTGCACTCATGCAATATCCCTGATCTACTTTCCATAGACTTTTCTCCTTTCACGCAAAAACACCCAGCCAGCAATTGCCAACCAGGTGTTTCTGTTTTTCTGCCTTCCGGCGAAGCGGAACATCCGGAATCGAACCGGAACCCAGGGCGCGACCCTGTCCATCTGCCATTGA
>ERZ1036412.520-NODE-520-length-25282-cov-8.891505_pt1 | contig 25282 bp, 23 predicted proteins | sample MGYA00514218_ERZ1036412 | MGnify/ENA primary metagenome ERZ1036412 (study PRJEB33795, sample SAMN09464944) | human gut metagenome | host: Homo sapiens | place: USA: Stanford, California | collected 2016-11 | study: EMG produced TPA metagenomics assembly of the... | reverse complement strand
AACTTTGATTTCCAATAGCCGGACGGGTGATGTACTTCACCCCGGAATACTCAGCACTTGACAAAACATGGCGCAAGGTTTAAAATTTAACTGTACAGTTTAAATGTTAATTACATAGTAACATTTTATTCGTGAATGGTCAATAGGAAAATAAAAACAAACAAACGTTCTGTTTTGCTATTGACAAGAACAAATGTTCGGATTATACTGGTACATACAAAAGCAAAAAGACCCGTCCTCAAACGGTGTTGGCGCACCTCAGACGAGTCTCTTACAAAATTTTTCTATAATGGCAGAAGCCACGCTTTATTATTGCATAGTTTTATCTTTTATGTCAAGCGTTTCTGCTATCATTCCAATTTTTACCACAGGTTTACGGACCAATATTCTTATTATCGAAAGATAATAGGCTTATTGAGTGCACCTTGACAACAGCATAAGGGAGGGATTGCAATTGAGGGCTGCTTATTCCATACAAGGGCGATAAAGCCTCATATTTTTTAACTATTAAATGTTACGTCACTTACATATGGTTTCAGTGTTTCGGCTATATCGAGTATGCGTAAGACGATTATGAAAGAAAGGACAGGTATATATGCGTGGAGAGTTTGAACTAAATCGCTTGGAATTTATGATTTTAGATACATTAAATGATAGTGGATGCAAAGACCATTTCCATTCCATGACCATTACAGAACTTTTAGATAATAATGAAGGTGCATTGGGTGCGAGAATGACAATTTACAGGAAGCTACAAAAATTATTAAAAGCTGGTTACATAGAAAGGGGGTGTGTTGATAACCACGCTGATACATTTTACTTACTGGAAAAAGGAATTAAAGTAGTAGAGGGAGGAAAAGAAGGATGAGCTTAAAAGAAAAGACTATGTTTTTAGGATTAGGTTGCTATGGCGGGAAACAGGCGAAAGAATTTATTGCAGGATACAATTACAAAGGTAGCGCCGCTAATGGAAGTGAACAGGATTTAAAGGCACTAGGAAATATTCCAAAGTATCAGTTACTTGGATTTGATGGATTTGGTGGACACCGTGAGAGAGCATTGGAGTGTTTATCACAGAATTTTGAGTTTTTGGATTTTGTAGGGAATATAAAAGAAGAGATTATTTTCCTTTTATTTGGAGGTGGCGGTTCAACGGGATCTGGATGTGCAACTATCTTAGCAGAAATGCTCTTACAAAATAAAGGAGAGGACGGTAAACCTACAAAAATCGTTTGTCCAGTCATTGCATTGCCATCCTCTGATGAAGCAATTAAAAAACATACCAATGCATATGATACAGTGCGCGAATTGCAGGAATTAAAGGGATTGGGAGCAACTTTTTTTATAAACAATGACGTAAATAAAGACTATTCTTCAATTAATAGTACCTTTGCAAAATTCCTTGATACGTTCCTTACAAATGATTCATATGGTGAATTAAATAACTTTGATGAATCAGAACGTCTGGAAATGCTTAGGGATAGTGGAGCAATGGTATTAAGTTTAATGAAAAGTGGAACAGAACCAGCAATTATGTTGGAGAAATTAACAAAGAGTGGTATCTTCGCTCCGATTGAGTCAAACAAGATTTGTGAGAATATCGGTATTATTCACGCATGGAATGACAATAAGGACATAGAATCCGAAATGATTATTTCAGAAGTTGGAAAACCGAAGAATGTGTTTCAGGGATATAACGGCAGAAGTACATTAATTGTAATTAGTGGTCTGGACTATCCTGTGTCCCATGTTGCGAAACTAGGAGAATTAGCAAAAACAGCTTATGAAGAGCGTATGAGGGATCGGAAACAGGTTAAAAAGCTGGGAGCTTTGGAATTTATGTCAAATGATATAACTGAAGAAGTGACAGAAGAGAAAAAGAAACCATCAAAGTTTGAGATGTTACAAAAGAGAATTAAGAAGTAACAAGTATATGTGAAAGTAACGTCAGAATTAAATCCAGGTAATGATGGGGCTATATCTTATTTATATCAAATAAAAATCAAACAATATGGAGGAAACAAACATGATGAACAAAACAGTAGAAGCAATTATGAACGGACAGGAAGTAAGCACACAGGATCTATTTGAGCTGGTGAACGACTATGATATAACCTCACTCAGCTTATTAGACGGAGATAAGACTACCCTGGCCATGCAGGTCAACAGATTTGAAGTGTTTAATGATGTATTTGAGTTTTCACAGGAATGTACATCGTATGGTAACAAGTACACTATTGGTCAGAAAGATATTGTATCAACTAAGGGCGAATATAATGCGGATGCAGATGCCCTTTTTGTTACATCACAGTTAGCAGATGGGGCAAAGCTTCAGATAATGGTCCTACACGCTTCTGACAGCTTTAAGGAGACAGTTTCAGATGGATATCATGAAAAGGATGTATATGAATTACAGGAATTTCTGGATTCAGTAATGAAAGAAGAAAGTGAATGGTATTGCATCCTGGCAAAAATCACGGACGTATTTGGCCTTGACTTAAAAATGCAGAATCCGATCCGTACATATGTAAATACACTGGATGATTGGAAACTGCATATCAGTGACGATACCAACACATTTGAGGTTCCGGTGGTAGATGATAGCTGCAATGCTTTCTATAAAAGGGAAAGTGAAACATCCGTGGAATTTATCATCAAGCCATATGGTCAGCCTTTTATGGAGATAAATATGCTGTTTTTTAAGAAGCACAGATAATTAAAAGAGAACTATATAGTGGGCGGTGTAATGCCGCCTACTATAACAATAAAAATTGGAGGACTATATGCATGAAATTAGCAGAATTTTTAAATGCGCTGTTAGAACAAATTAGATCAGGCAAAGGCTATCAGATTCACTTGAATAGTGGCAACTTGGAGGCATCCAGTAAGAGGTATACAGGTGTTGAGTTTGGAGAATTATATTTTACAGAGTGTAGTTCATTAAATGAAGGGAAAATCCTATGTTTTGGAAATATGAGCAGAAATCCAGTTGGTCAAAAGGACGATGGTACAAATATCTTCCCTATGGAAATCAATAGCAGCCTGTTTATTGACATGACTAAAGTAGATACGATTGAGGACTTAAAGGACTTTGAAGATTGGTTTATGTTCCCGTCTACAAGGGTAATCAACATTTATATGCTACCAGAGAATGGCAGGATAGATGGAAACAGGAACGTTGTAACAATTGGATTTATGGAATAATGAGGAGGATTTTATTAATGAAGGGTACAGTAAAGTGGTTTATCAGCCAGAAGGGCTACGGATTCATCACAGGCGAGGATAAGAAGGATTATTTCTTCCATTACTCACAAATCCGAATGAAGGGATGTAAGGGGCTGTTAAAGGGGGACAGGGTTTACTTTGAAGTAAGTGAACCAGACAAGAGTAACCGTGTACAAGCGCTGAATGTAGAGCCGGTTCTTACGTTAGCTATGGTTACGGATGAATTGGCTAAAGAGGGATTACACCCGAAGCGGATTCGTGATAAGGGTGTTCATGGATGGTATGTAGTAAATGAATCGGAAATCCCAGTAGTAGATAAGAAAATGGATCTAATGGAACTGGCTGCTTATGCCGGATTCAGTATCAATGAGGAATAATCAAGGAATTTGCTTCCATTTAGAGAAGTAAATATATAGATGTTAGTCCTGATAGGGTATGCTCCCATCACATCGAGAAATAATGACTAAGAACTGGCGAAATGTTGGTTCTCCATAATAAAAACATTGGAGGATAAGAGAATGAGTAAGGAATTTAACTATTTAACATGTAAGGAAAGATATGGGCTGATCCAGAGTACGTTAACTTCATTTGTACAACACCCATCAGCGCCTATAGTAGACATTGTGGATGGAAAGGCAAATCCACGCCAGGAACTGTTAGATTTGATTGATTTTGAAGCATTACAGATGAATCCTACGGCTTACGTTAAGGTCAAAGCAGTTCTGACAGAAAAAGTATTATCCGAAAATCCAGATTATACAGCCGATTCAGATGAAGTATGCGGATGTGTTGAGAGCAGTATCCATAATTATATCGTGTGGCTTAAGAATAGAAACGAGCACGGTATCCTTACCTGGGACGAATTAAAGAAACGTCTGCACAAGGTAGATAAGAAAAACAGCCCGTATGGTATCAGGGTACAGAAATTTGGAAAGGTATATTACCAACTGTATTTCAATTATATGGTGGACGAAGGGGAAGTTATCAAGCTATATAATGCCAATTGGGACGAGGACTGTGTAAAGAGTAATGAAGGTACGGTGGTTGATACGGCAACCTATGTTGCTATTACAAGTGGGGATATAAAAGAAATCAAGATGGGAAGTGCCGATCTGGTCTTTGATTGTGGATTGAGGGACATAACCATTACATATAACAATGGGGAAGATGTCAGACTTAGATTTTCAGAAAGCAATTAAAAACAATGCCAAAGGATAATGATAGAGTAAATCAATAAGACGGTGCCTAATTGTGCCGCCTGTCTAACAAACGGAGAACATATATTATGAGCATGATTAAATATCCCACATCGGCCAGGAACATAATCAAAGCCATCAATGACAACATGGTTTCAGTCACAAATGCAGTCCTGTATTATAAGGGCGAAGATAAGAGTGAGAGTATTACACCTGAATCACTCATATCTGATTTGGAATTCTACAGTGAATCCGGAATCTTTGCGAACAGCATTGACTTCAGATACTTTAGGACAGGCAAAGAGAAATTAATTATCCAGGCTGGCAATATGAGTCCCTATTGCGATTGCTCTATTCTTGTAGAAGTATGTGCAAACGACGGTGTGACCAGAAACGATGTAGAGACACAGCTTAGAGAGGAATTGTTTTTCCAAAAATCTGCGTAGGTTTTGGAGAATAATCATTATACAGAGATATGCTTTCGGTGAAATTAGAGGCCAATCATCGATTGTGGATGATTACATATTGGACGGAATTACATTCTGGAGAGGGAACCAGAAGCCGACAAAGGACGGTAGACGCTCAGTGATGATACTGATTGACATTACAGTACGGGGAGACAGGCACATTGCTCATGAGGGTGGTGTGCCTATAAATAATTGAATTGGATTGGAGGAATGGATTATGTGTCAGTTAAAATTATCTCCAGAGTGTATTCTGGAGAAGTCATCAAGTGTTGTTGTAAACGAATTGTTGAAGGGGAGTTATATTATTGTAGTGGATTTACAGCCAGAATTACTATTACAAAATGTTTTGCATTGGAATAAGAAGAAAAAAGCATTTGAAGTTTTTACGTTGTTTGGAGATGCCAATAAGGAACAGTACAATTTAAAGTTTGAACATGCTATATGCTTTTGTAATAAAGAGCGTATAAGAGAAAAACTTGACGAAATAATTGAATTAAGTTTACCGGAATGTGATTTATTTATAGTGGATAAATATAATAGCCTTGACACAAAAAATATTTATGGGAAAAGCGGTAATGTCTATAGAAATGTAGGATAGGAAGTATGTGTTGTGAGTTTAGAAAACATAATCAGCCACAACAGAGAACATATATTATAAGAGCATACAGATTAAGTACATGCAAGGAGATTCTAAAATGACAGGTAAATGTAAGTGGTTCAATGAGAAAAAAGGCTTTGGTTTTTTAATCGGTGATGATGGTAATGAGGTGTTTGTACATTATTCTGGAATAGTCGAAATGAAGTTTAAGACATTAGCTGAAGGAGATTCTGTAAAATATGACATTAAGGAAACCGAAAGAGGTTTACAAGCTATAAATGTTTTGTGCACTTCCATATTGCTAGCGGATGGTGATGAAGCGTACAAAATAACGCTATTAGCATAATGAAATCATCAAAAAAAGAATAGAAATAAGGGAGTAGTGCGAAGCTGATTTTCAGCGTTTATTCTCATTTTAATAAAAAACGAAGGAGTGATGTATCATTAGTAACAACACACAAACAGAAATTCTAAGAAGGTACTATGATATGCTTTATCCTGAAAAATTAAAGGATAATGAATACATAAGGATGATTGCCTTAAAGAGGAATAAGGATGGAGAAGTTGGAAAAAGTGAAAAAGATAGGGTAGTAAGATGTGTAAAAAGTTTTAGTGCTTTTCAATGGTTTATCAATGAATTTCGTGAAACACATGATGTTTATAATCAGATTGCCACTAATTATGGGAGAAAAGATGGAACTATCACAAGTCAACGGATGCGAAAAGTAATATATTTGGATTTTGACAGAAAAGATTATCCAGATATGAAGGATGCGAGAGATTTTACACAAATGATAAAGGATAAAATACCAAAATTATTTCTTCATGGATGCATTAATAGTGGACATGGTTATCATTACTATGTAAGCATACAACCTACATGCAAGGTTAAAGAGGTTGCTGAGATAAATAAAACACTTGTATCAATTTTGGGTGCAGATATAAAAGCAGCTTCACCAACACAAATTTCAAGACCACCTTGTACATATAACCATAAATTAGATGATGGAACGTATAATTATGAAAATAAAGAAAAATGGTCATTTGTGAAAGTTATAGATAACAGATACAGAGTAGGAAACCGATTTAAAGCATTTAAACTTCCATATTTATCAAAGCTAATCAGCTACTATAACAACGAGCAGGAGAATAACAAAATTCTTGAAAAACAAAAATGGAATTATGAAAGCCTAAATGAATATCCTTGTTATCTTTGTGTAAGGAAAATGCTTAATGAGGGATCAGATAAAGGACAACGTAATTTTTGGCATGGAAGAATTGTAAATATGTTAAAAACAGAACATTATCTTGATTCTCAAATCTATTCTGTATGCCAGGTATATAACCTAAGATGCAGACCGCCAAAAAGTAAGAAGATAATTGAGGATGATACTAAGAAATTTTTAGAAGAAGACAAATATAAGTTATTAGGCTGCTATGAAAGTTTTAAACCAGATGATCCACGAAGAAAGTTTGTAGAAGAACAGTGTGATAAAGTTTATTGCGGAACTTATCATAATGGAGCAAAAATTTCCATAGTAGAAGGTCAAGCTGCTATGTTGAACAAAAAAATTTTGACAAGAAAAAATTTTAGAGAAACAAAAGGACATGAATTTTTGATTATTACACTTCTGGAAGTTTATAAGGAAAGTTTTGGTAGGCGGGGATTCCGTGTAAGAAATTTACAGGAACTATTATATTCATCAATAAAAAAGAGACATTGCATTGGTGAGAGACGTTTGAAAGAGCTTTTAGAAGGATTAAAAGAGAAGAATTATATAGAGATTACACCTGATAAGAAGAAACCGGATGAATTTAAAGAGTGCCGTTTAAAAATGGCAAGACGTTTTCGGGAACTTCATCAGGAACATATAAAATTTTATTTTTCAGTTGCCAATGCTTTAATTGACGGAAAAATATCACAAACAGATTACATTGTTTATATTGCATTGGTGAATAATCTTGATAATGGAAAGAAAGCGACCTATGAAGAAGTAGCAGAGACATTAGGATTGGATGAATTAACGCCTAATGAAATAGGTAAACATATTAGAAAGTTATGGAAAGAAAGATGTTTAGTTGTAGTAAAACAATATAGTGATAAAGGGTATGAATGGAATAAGTATAAATTTATCAATCCATATGAAATAGATGATATTAATATTACTGATAATACAGATTCAGATAATAGTATTGGTATAGTTAATAATGGAAATGTAGGTACAAATGTGGTTGAGGACAGGTTAAGAGATTATGATATTACTCTGGGATTGATGGCGTAGCTTTAGCCCATTCACTCTGTTCATTATTATACATTCGTATACAATAGGGGGGAAATTAAACATCCGGATTCATGAAAAAGTATTAGAAAATAAGGATTTTTGAAAAGTTTTACCTACGAAATCCAGGGGGGAAAACGGAACAGTAAAATCAAGAAAAAACCTTTAAATTTCAAGGACTTTTGAAGTTTTTAACGTGCAAATCAAAAATAGTTTTCAACCCATTTAGGAAAAATCAGTATGAACTTTAATTGCTTCAATTGTATCATACCATGATTTTAAAAGCAATAATTTTATGAAGAAAGTCTTTGAATAATTGGAGGAATGAGAATGAATAGAAAAGATTTTATAAAACACGGAGGAATCATCGTAACTATGACTGGTGAAGTTTGTTGCTCCAATGAGAATTGCCCATATATAAATGACATTGGATGTTGTACTGATATAAATGCAAAATGTGATTATTCAAAGCAAAGAAATGAAGCGTTACTGCATTATATGTTTGATGATGATAGAACAGTGGAATTTGAACTTAAATAGAGTTTGTACAAAGAGATAATATATGTAGTTACCATCGGCTCAGTGGCAGTAACTACAGGAAGGTAAGGGGATAAGGATATGGCAAATAAGAATAATGAAATTTGTTTTCTGTGTGGCAAAAGACAAGCAGAAGTTAATCAAATGGTTAAAGGAAAATTTGGTTATGTATGTAGTGATTGTGTTAATGAAGCCTATAGTGTACTGAATGATGATGAAGATGAACAAGAATTAAACGATAACATACAGTTGGCAACCCCATCACAGATTAAGGAACATCTGGATCAGTATGTGATAGGTCAGGATGATGCAAAGCGTACATTGGCGGTGTCTGTCTATAACCACTATAAACGGATTAGGTATAGGCACAAATCTGAAGTGGAAATTCAGAAGTCTAATATTCTCATGATTGGTTCTACTGGTTCTGGTAAAACATATCTTGCTCAATCCCTTGCAAAATTCTTAGGGGTTCCATTCTGTATAGCAGATGCTACGTCTTTGACAGAGGCGGGATATGTGGGCGAGGATTGTGAAAATATCCTTCTTAGACTCTTAGAAGCGTCAGATGGGGATGTGAAGCTTGCTGAACAGGGAATTGTTTATATTGATGAAATAGATAAGATTGCCAGGAAAAGTGAGAACACGTCCATTACCCGTGATGTATCTGGTGAGGGAGTTCAACAAGCACTATTGAAGATTATTGAAGGGTGTGAGGCAAAGGTTCCACTTGGCGGAGGTAGGAGACATCCACAAGGTGAAACTATAAGTATTGATACCTCAAAGATACTGTTTATTTGTGGTGGTGCCTTTGAAGGATTGGAGAAGATAGTACATAAGGAGTCTTATAGCAGGCCAATTGGATTCGGTGCAGATATAAGAGCATACTCTTCAAAGGATACACCAGATTTATCGGACGTGCAGCCACATGATCTTGTTAAGTTTGGTCTTATGCCAGAGCTGATTGGCCGTCTACCTGTAATAACAACATTGAATCCTCTAAGTGAAACAGATTTACTTAGGATTCTCACAGAACCAAAGAATGCGCTGGTAAAACAGTACCAGGAACTACTGTCTATGGACGATGTGAAGCTTGAATTTACAGACGATGCTTTACATAGGATATCTGAATTGGCAATTAAGCGGAAGATAGGTGCAAGGGGGTTGCGGTCCATTGTGGAGAAAGCGTTACAGAAGGTTATGTTTGATGTACCGGATATGGCTGAAGCAAAGAGAGTGGTCGTTACGGATGATGTGATTGATGGTACTGGGAATGTGATTGTGTATGGAGCAAGGAATAAGAAGATTGCGTAAGGAGAGAGCAGAAATGAACAATATTATAAATAGAGATTTAGCACGGATTGAGAAAAATATTATTACACTTAAAAATAGAACAGCCGAAAATATGATTCAGTTAGGACAGGAGCTTTTAAAGGCAAAGGAAAAGGTTCCACATGGGGAATGGGGAGAGTGGCTTAGAGAGAAAGTTGATTTTTCACAAAGATCTGCGAATCAACTTATGAGGATTGCGAAAGCATTTGGTGCAAATTCGCAAGCGATTTCCAATTTGGAAATAACAAAGGTCGGATTACTATTAGATGTACCAGAGGACAAGAGAGAATCATTTATTGAAAATCATGATTTGAAACAAATATCCACAAGAGAATTGAAGGAAATTATTAAAGAAACAGTCGAGAAAAAAACATCTGACAGTACCATAGATATAGAGAGGGACACTGAAACATATTTGATTGATATTGATGAATTAAAACCTCTTCCAGATCATGAAAAGTATTTCCCTATTCGTAAGGGAAAGGATTGGATATTCTTCTTAAATATGGTGGATAAGAATGGGATTATAGAACCAATATGTATAGCACGAGACAAAACGATTATCTCTGGACATGAGAGAGTTAGAGCATGTAAAGACTTGGGGATTAAACAAATAAAATGTTACTATGCTTTCCAAGAAGAGAATCTGCGAAATGATTGTAATTCCGATGATGAATTAAAGCTTAAACTATTCATTATGTCAAATTTTACGTTTAGAAGTACAGATGGCTACCTGGCCATGTTTTGGTTAGATACTTTATTTGGAAAATCATATGGTGATGGAAGTGGTGATCCGGATCACTATGTTACCGATGAAGTAATAAATCGAATGACGCATAACAATGAAATCAGAATTAAAATGAGGGAGGCTATTGAGAAAAAGCGAAAAGGTGAGCTGAGTGACAATGAATTTAATATGGAAATAGATAGACTGCATAATCAGTTTATTTAATGGGGGTGCTTAATGAATAATAATTTTACAGTGGTTAGCGGTGATAAAGGTAAGGTGCAAGATAAGCAAGCCAAGCGGGAACAACTCTATATGAAAGCATTTGTCAGAGAATTAGACACTATATCAGCTTATAGCGATTGGAACCAGTGCAGGGACCATCTGAAACGTGCGGTGTTCTATGCAGTGAAATATTTCAGTTTAGAGAGGATAGATCGAAGGCATAGTACCGAGCCCCGTACACTTGAGCAGGTCAATGCTGACTTCAGTCTATTAGAATGTGTGAAGATGCTTATGGGACAGCTCACACCTAGAGAGATGATGTCCATGTTCCCAATTGAAAAAGAGTATGATGGTGAAAAGTCTGGTTGCAAGGATTACTTCTACACAATAGAAAAGTTGAAGGACTTTGATTTGGATAAACCATTAGGCGAGGAAGGACTGGAGGACTTTTTGTGGTGTTACTGGAATGATGATTTATTCGCATTTGACGTGGTTTCCATGTTTATTATTGAGTAAGAAACCGTCTCATTTGAAAATTGTGAAATAGAAAAGAGAAATATAAGCGGATGAAATCACTATTTCTTTATATAGGTGTAGAACGCGTCAGAATGGCTTATATGGGCTTGCAATGGGGCATGGGAGAGTTGCTGGGGTGGGTGGTTTGGAGTGAAATAGAGGGCATTTGTGACGTGTGATTATAGGATGCGGAGAGGATTAATGGTATGGAGAAAAACAAATACAAAAACAAGATTTGAAAAGATGATGTTTTCTAAAACAGGTTTTTTCAAATCACCTGTTATGGACCAATCAGACACGACATAGGCAGGAGGTGGGATAATTCACGCTTCTTCAATGTGTTGGCATAGAGATATCATATCAAGCGTTGCCGTTCTGGCAATGGATAATTCCCATAAATCAAAACTAAATAGGGTTGCTATAGATTCACAAACCGATGTGCCATTTTTGGCACAACGGGGATGTGGTTGCTTTTATTAGGTCAAATGGCACACCACGGGGGAATCGGGGTTAAATAGAGAAAATAGTATTAGATGATTGAAGATTGGCAGGTGATTAAAATAAGTACAGAGCATGAAATTTCAGCAAAAAATAGGCTATGTAAAATCAGAAGAATAAAAGTGACTGAGTTTGAAAAGGTACAGTTATCCAATGACAAGTATAAAATCATAGTGAGGATGTACCCATTTAAAGAAAATAAGATGAAGATTTTTATTGATGATTCAGAACTGACCAGAATTATCAAACATTTGAATCCTATGGGTATTGCGCTTGATGGAAACTATGAATATATTAGCGACCTTATTTCTATTAAAGTTGGTAGGAGTGGAAGATATAAATGGTTCATCAAAGATAGCAACGACAGGTTCATTGAAAACATAGGTGAGTTGGAAATTCACAATTACAAATATGATAAGGAAAATCAGACGTATGTTATGGATTCCGTAGAAACATTTATACATTTAATCTCTAATGCAAGCCATATAAGGTGTCAAAAGGCTTTATTTATAAAAAAGCCGCTGTTTTCTATTGTTGATGAAATTCTAAGATGTGGGGTGGAACCAGACACAAAGACGAAGTATATAAGCAAATGGACATCTTATTATGGGCTTCAGGCCAGTAATAGTGTACCGGTTACTATGCCAAAGTGTGTAATAATCCCAGACTTACATTTGAATATAGAGGATATTGTGGATATAGTAAGGCAGGAATATAAAGCGGGGTATAATTCAGAATCAACAGAACCCGATAAATACCAGTATAGAGTTTTCCAAGATATGTTAAAAAAAGTAAATACCTGTCCTTTTGATGGAATGGGAATTATTGATACAGAGATGGCTAGTCAATGGGCTAAAGATTTGGGATTGGACTACGTGCCGGGGTCATTCCAAATAAGGTTATGTGGGGTAAAGGGCTGTCTGTTTGTTATGCCAATTAAAGAATTTATCAATGAAGTTTCCCATAAAGACAAGGTTATAGATATTGATGGCAAGTCTTGGGATTATAATGTGGATGCATTTAATGTCATACTGACTGAATCCATGTTTAAGTTCAAGAAGTTTTATAATGAAAAAGATAAAGCTGCTCAGTGGGAACGAGAGTTCCATAAGGAAGTACATGGATATAAAAGGACGTTTAATATATGCTCCTTTGCAATAGAGGATTCTGCTCTGAAGGATGTTTTATTAAGCGCATATCAGCCCCTTCAAACAATGGATAGACTATTTGAAACGGATACAATGGATCGTTTAAAGGCTATATGTGACAGAACTGTAGACGTAATCAAATCTATGAATACGGATATACTGGAATTTTTAAAATATGTTGGAATAAAAGAAAATGGCAATATCAGAAAAGATTCGGTCAAACCATATTATCGGGCATTGGCTGTAAATCACGCCTTACTTAATGATAAATATGTCAGAATGAAGGTGGAGCAGACATTAGAAAATGCCAAGGAGAAATCGTATATAGGAAAACTATATCTCGATGGAAATTATTCAGTTGTCTGTAGCGATCCGTATGCATTACTTCAATATGCGTTTGGCATGGAAGTTACAGGGCTTTTAGGAAGGGATATGGTTTACTCAAACTATTGGAATGGTAAAAGTGTGGAAACGATTAACATCTGGAGGAATCCACATATTTTTCGTGAACACTGGATAGGCCAATGCATGAATGACGATAGGGTAAATAAGTGGTTCCGTTACCTCAAGTCAAATATAGTTGTTTCCGTATGGGATACCAACCTTTTACGGTGCAATTCGGCTGATACGGATGGGGATATGCTGGCTACTGTAAAAAATTCAATATTAGAGGATGAAGTAAAACGGGCAATTGATGCAGGAAAGGCCAGAACTATATATCCGGATTTATTATGTGACAGGGAAGATAACGAAACTATCCCCGACGTATGTATATCTGATACTCAGGCTGTTATAGAGAGTGAGATTAGGGGATTTAGTAACGATATTGGAGAGGTAATCAATCGTATCTCTGAATTATGGGGAGAAAATCAAGATGTCAAAACTGAGAATTATATTAAGATATTATCTGTGGTAGGTTCGTTAGTAATTGACTTTGTAAAGACTGGTGTGAAAGTACCTATACCAAAAGAAATAGATACATATATCAGAAAAAATAAAATAAAGAAACTGAGCTTCATGATGTATCTGCCTAATAATAGGAAACAGAGAAAAAAAGAGGAACAGGCAAAACGGGAATTCGATAGAGGATGCGAAAAGAATAAAGAATACAGTGAAGAATTTGTATCGAGGTTTTCGGATAAAGATTGTACTATGAACCGTATTATGGAATATATGAAGTCTCATTTAGAAGATTTGGAAATTTCCATAAATGTTCCCCAGTTTAATTATACGTCGCTAATAAAATCAAGAGACTGTAATTTGAAGAAGAAAACACAATATGTCAAGGTAAGAAAATTATTTAAAGGTTACGTCCAAGACCAGAAAAATATCTCTGGTGAGAGGAAGATGGAAGAGGATAAGGGCGCAAATACAAAAGAAGAGTACGCAATGATATATAAGGCATTCTATGATAAATGCCGGAGTGAACTTCTGTGTGTTTGTAGTGATAAGGGTAAACTATGCTCCAAGAGTATGATATTAGACTGCTGCATAACCTGTGCATATACAGAGTTCAAGGAAGAAAACTTTTCACATTTTGATTTACTGTGGAATTTATTTCCTGATGAATTAGTCAGAAGGGCTTCTGGGAAGGATATTATTGTACGTTCTCACAAGGACGAAGAGAAGTTTAAAAAATCACTGGATTTAATGCGAGAACAAAATAATGAAAAATTTCAAGCATTAAAAGAGATGAAGGATAACAAAATTGCTTGTCTGGAGTGCGATAAAAAGATACCAGATGACTTCTGCATCTTTAAATCTGATATCTCTGAAATTAAATCTAAAATCCCTTCAACCGTCAAGGATTATATAGCAGTGCGGAAAGTGTATTACTGTTATCTGGTTGCATATAAAAGGCTGTATAGCATGAATAAGGCGGTATGTATACCATGTCTTGATAACAGTAAACAACAGATTACTAATCATTATATTTCAAGAATTAGCGGTCTACATAATGTCCAAGTAAAAAAAGCGGTGGATACATTAGTGGATATGAAGATTATAAGGTTCCGTAAGTTTGAGGGACATAAGTCATGTGAGTTATTATTTATCCCTCATAAGCAGGATAAGGAACAGATTTATTATGATGGGAAGAATTATCTTAGAGCATTTAAACTTATGAACAGGTATTTGAGCAGATAAAGAGTGCAAAATAGCTCCAAAATGCACAAAGGTATGATGCAAAAAACCTTGATTTTAAAAGGGAAATTAGCATTTTTGTCATTAAATCTGTAAACTGCATACAGGGAACCTCCGGGGTGCCCTAAAACAATGCATATAAAATTATGGAAGGAGAACTTTATGGATCAGGATTTAATCAGAATTCATCTTATCAAGATTTTAAGTCTTGGGATGAAATTATCAGCTATTGCAGAGAGGACGAAAATCAATGCTATTGACTTATCAAGGTTCAAGAATGGACAAATCTATCTGAAAAAGGATAATGCCGAAAGGCTCAATAACTATCTGAATAAAGTTAACATACCAGAGTAAATACCTATCAAAATAAAAATTCTAATGGCGTTCAGCCAAACAAAAATCCCATAAATAATTGAACAACTGAATAATGACTATAATCTAAACGAATCAAGGAGAAATTGATTAATGACAGAAACGAAGAAAAACAATACTACTTATACTGAAATGGATATTGCACGTACTTTAACACATATGACTGATTCTAAGAAAGATTTACTGTGCAGTACATTAAAAATAGGCGAACTAAAAGAATTGGCATCTAATAAGGATAAATATTTAAACTATCTTTCTACCGCCGAGAATTATGCGAAGATGTATGCGATTTATGTAGAAGCATTAAAGGAATTTCGTAGAAAGCTGATTGGCCCCAGTCCGTTGATGGTTGGATTGATGATGTGGCTTGTGAATATAGAGAATTGGACACACAGGATAAAGTAAAGTTTAATCGTGAAATTGCTGCAAATAGTAATTTAGAGCCTTCTTTGGAGATATTGAAGGACTCTTGGGGGAAACTGACTGGGATATTACTGGAGGAAAATAAATAGGAACATATGTACGGGCATTTGTATTGCCAAGGTATGGGAGGAATGATATAATTGAGGCATAGCATGAGGGGAGGATAATTGATTATGGAGGATATATGGACGAGAATGTAAAGTGTGGACAGTGTGGGAGCACATTTAATAGAATGTTTCTGTTAGGGAAGCAAGGTAATGCCGATGTTTGCCCTCTATGTGGTGGGACATTGAATGGAGGCGATACGGATGATAAAACGGCAGATGAACATGCTGATTGGATTACTTGGTATTACTATGGTGACAAGGATGATAATGGAAAGACTACGACCTTACGGGATAAACCATTGGACTTGAATAAATGGGATGATGAATTTCTGATAAAAGAGTTTAAGGCTCCTCCAAGGGATGCTAATGGTAGTTCTGAAAAAGCAAAAGAAATTCTCCGTACATACATACCAGACGCATTCGCTCCACCAGCCTATGATTCAGCAATAAACGAAATCAGATGCCCAAGGTGTGGAAGTAATCGGATACAATTAGTCGGAAGAAAATGGTCATGGCTGACAGGAATAGCGACAAATAAGGTAGATAGAGTCTGCATGAATTGCAAGACAAGATTTTAAATAACTTAATACCAAAGAAGTGATTAAGAGAGACTATAACGGCCTCTCTTTTATTATGTACAAAAATAACATTTAAGGAGATTTTACATGGCAAGTAATGAATTTATGGTACAACTGATAGCGACGGTGGATGCTGCTAGGTCAAAGAAACAGATTAATTCTGATATTAAGCAGCTAGAAAAGACATTGTATATGATGCGCTTGACAGCTACCTTGCTCAAGGGCGATAGTAAAAAAGCAATCAAAGAACAAATTAATCATATCCAATCGCAGCTTGCCCCAGTCAAGTTGGCGGCGAAGCTGGACGAAAAAGCAACACAACGGGCTGTAAATAACGCCTTGAAAAATGTCAAATTCAGTGACATCGATATAAATGTAGATGGTTTAAGTCTAAAACTTCGTAAAGCTCTTTCGAACGTAAATTCCCGTATTCCAAAAATAACAATCCCAGTAGATTATGATGTTAAGAAACAACGTCTACAAAATGAGCTGACGACATATCTGACAAAAAACAGTAAAATCAGGGAGTCATCAGGATTATTAAATGAGAGTGATAGTTTAAAGGCTCTATTTGACAAAATCAATGATAAGAAAAGTTTGACTGAAGCTACCGAGCGGTTCCGTTTGTATAAATCGGAGGTTTTAGCTACTGGCTATTCTGGAATTAGTACAACAGACAAGCTAAAAGAAATGATTTCCAAAATAGGGCATATCGGTTCTATTTTTGGTGTTGGCGCTATGATGGTCAGCCGTTTTTCTGACTCACTTAAAACATTAAAGGGAAATTCTACAATTCTAACAGAGATTGCAAAAACTTCCGAGATGACAGCACGGCAGATCCGAGAAATTGGTGATAGTTCATTTGGAATCGCATCAAAGTACGGTATAAGATCAAATGGATACCTTGAAGGTGTTCGGGAAATGAGTCGGTCAGGATACAATGAATTATCCAAAGAACTTGGAGAACTTTCCGTGTTGGCCCAGTCAGCAGGAGACATGACCGCTGATAGCGCTAACAACTATCTTTTAGCAACAGATGCCGCTTACAAATATAAAGGAAGCATTGAACAGTTAACGGCTGCACTTGATGGAGCAAACTATATTTCTAATAGAAACAGTGCTACGCTAACTGATATTGCAGATGGTGTACGTGTAAGTGCTTCGTATGCGGCAGAAGCAGGTGTCCAGATAGACGAACTTACAGCGGCAGAGGCCACTATGATAGCGACTACGAAACGTAGCGGCTCTGAGATGGGACGGGCATTTAGGTCGATCTTATTAAATTTGCAGCAGGTCAAGGGTGAATTTGACGGAGAGATTATCGATGAAGAGTCTTTAAAGAAGGTAGAATCAAGATGCCATAGTCTGGGTGTAGAACTGGAAACAATGACTTCTGAAGGTGCAAAGCTGAGAAATCCTATGGAAATATTGAAGGAACTTTCACAGGTTTACAATAGCTTGCCAGATAGTAGTGTTGATAAACAAGGTATCATCTCTGACATCGGGGGCAAATATCATGCCAACGCCTTAGCTGCCCTACTTTCCAACTGGTCATCCTATGAAAAAATGTTAGGTGAATTTTCACAGGGAACGGGAAGTAGTTTACGTGAAGCCGCTAAGACCGCTGATTCATGGGAAGGACGCTTAAATGCATTACAGAATCAATGGGACAGCTTCGTTAACCATGTTACGGATCAGAGTACCATTAAAGGCAGTATATCATTTTTGGAAACTGCTATAGGTGGAGCTGAAAAGTTGGTTGACACATTGGGGGCTATTCCAACATTATTGACTACAATTACAGGCGCTTATACATTATTAAATAAGGACTATGGAATTACTCAAATAACAAACCCTCAAAGCGGAAAGCTGGATATACAGGGAAATTACATGGGTGTTAATATCACCGCTTTAAAGGCCCAGAAGAAACACTTTATGGAAGCGGAAGAAGCAATTTTAAAATGGAATAACAGATTGCTAAAAGGTGATACTGATATAAACGATTTCAATTTGTCCGTAGTCAAAAACAATACCCAATTGAAAGAATACCTAGCCACCTGTACAGACGGTTCAGCGTCATTAGCTGGTTATCGTGCATCACTCAAAGCGGCAGGTGTTCAAACAGAAGCTTTACGTCTTAAAACAGTCTTAATGACCTCTGCAATGTCCTTCGGCCTTGGCCTGGCAATTCAAACCGGAATATCCCTACTTACAAAAGTTATAGATGAACAAGTCCATGCGCAGGAACGTGCTTTAGAAGCTGCTCAGGAAGCCAGTTCACGTATTAAGTCGATAAACGATACATACGCCTCTCATAGAAAGGTTGTAGAGGATACAGCAGCGGCTTATGAAGAACTTTCAAAAGGTGTCGATACAGCAACGAATAGGAATATTAGCTTAGGCACAGAGGACAACAATAAGTTCCTTGACATCAATAAACAGCTTGCAGAGGCTTTTCCAGAGTTAATTACTACCATAGATGAGAATGGTAATGCCATACTAAATCTTGGAACACATGGCAGAACTGCTTCCGATGATTTACGAGAACTGTTAGCCGCTGAAGAAGATTTACAGAACTTCAAAATTTCCCAGGAATTAAGTGACGTTTTCGGCGGAGTGAAAGTACAGGTAGATAATGCTCTTAAAAATCAAGAAGAGTATAATTCGGAGTTAGATAAAACCCAGGAAGTACTGAAAGATATCCGTAATATGGCTGCTGGTAAAATATCTATTGGAGATTCGATTGATTTTACTGGTGATTTCATGAATGAAGGTGACGCAAATAAGCATAATGCTTATATCTCTGCAATCCAAAAATTCTATAAACAGTTAACACCAGAGCGACGTATTGATATTGGTGAGATACTTGATACATCTAAAATTGTACAAATGAATCCTGATGGAACCTCATTCCGATTTTATCTGGATACTGTACCACTTTCAAACGAAGAGAAACAGACATTAAAAAATCTTATACAGGAACAGTCACAGGATATTGCTATATCATTGTCAGATTCTATTGGAACATCTATGCAGGAGCAGGCCGAGAAAACGAAAGAGGCAGAGCTTGCCTGGAAAGATTTTCTCCCCAGTTTAGTTGCTACAATGAAGTCCCAATCGACTTTTAAAGAACTGGATGAAACAACACAAGAAATAGCAGTTCATCTCGTAGAAGGTTTGCAAATGAATGTTGCCGACCAAATGGATGAGAATCATCCCTATGATTATATCAGGAACAGTATCATTGCTCCTTTATACAACCTATCGAATGAGGATTTAAGCAAAGTATCCGATGCATACGAAAAGCTGTTTTCTTTAGATTCGGATAAGTTATCACTTGATGACACAAAGAAACAGGTGGATGGTTATATCAAGACAATTGCTGATATTCTTGGGAAAGACCCGATAAAGTTAAAAATTCAGTTTGGATTTAACGATATTGATTCACTTGTACAGAATTATTCAACAATCATGCAAAAAGCTGCTGAAAAGTTTAGCGGTCAAACGGCTCTTTCCTTGACAAAGGGTGGGGGAGAAAAGTATGAATCGGAATATTCAGAGCTTAATAAATTTGCAAAAGCCAACAGTATAAACACACAGAATGAGATTGCATTCTGGAATAAATGCCTTGAAGAAAGTAAAACTAGAGAAGAGGCAATGAAGAAGTATCTGGCAAATTCCAATATTGCTAAACAGGGAACCAATTTAACATTTTTGGATACGTTTGATAAGCTGGAAGAAATGACTGAGCCATTAAAGGCTCTTGATGAAGCTTATTCTAATTTCATAGATAAGGATAAAGAAATCACGTTTGATAATCTCGCAGCCTTGTCTGATAAGTTTAAAGATGTGACTGGTATACAGAGTTATATAAAAGCGATCCAGGATGCTAGAGGTAATACGAAAGCGACTCAGGAAGCTTTTAATAATCTTACCAGTGCTTATATTGAGCATACTGGAATCTTAGACCAGGTAAACCAAAGTAATGCATCTCTTATTCAGTCATATCTTCAGGAACAAGGAATAGCAAATGCAGATATTCTTGTACAGCAGGCGTTGGCCCATAATTTGGCAGTTGTAGAAGCACAAAAATACATGACAGCTAATGCTACCTTTGATTTAGCTAATGCCACAAGCAATGAAATCGCTGCATTTATAGACTCTGCCGAAACTGCTGATGTATCCAAAGCGGCTCTTATTGAATTGATGATGGCTAAAATATCATGCAACGAAACAGGTATTGTGACCGATGGAGATATACAGAACCTTATGGATTTAGCCACGGCTGCGGGTATTGCAGAAGCCGCAATCAAAAATGCCAAGGCCGCGCAGAATCAGAAAAACGCTCCAGGTGTAGCCCGGAGTGCTGGTGCTGATAATGCCATCAGTGAGAGCATTTATAGTAATCTGGAAAGTGAAATAAAGGAGGAGCTATACAAACCGAGGGAATATAAATTCACTGGGGGAAGCGCTACCAATAAGGCAAGAGGTGGAGGATCAGGTGGTTCCAAAGATAAAACCAAAGAACCTACAATCTTTGATTTCATGCAGAATAAAGTAGATAAACTGGATAATACGATTGAACAGCTCCAAGATCAGGTAGATACATTTATATCCTCTGTAGATAAGAATAATACGACTGACACAATCGTTGACCAAATGATTGAGAAAATGTCCATTCTTCAGCAGATGCATGACAAGTACATGGAAGAGGCCGCAAAGGTTGGATTAGCCCAGGAATACATTGATAAAATCCAGAACGGCACTATGAATCAGGATGCAATCGCAAGAATCTCTGACGAAAATCTAGTCAAACAAATCCAGGAATACGAAAAATGGTACAAATCAGCGACAGACACAAACGACAAGATTGTCGAGACACGGAAGAACATTGAAAAACTTAATCTGAGCAAGCTTGATAACATCAAAAGCCAGTTTGATAATATTCTGGGTGCGCAGAATGATTTAATTGATGCACAGAAACAGTACCTTGACCTCCGTGAATCAATGGGAGAAGAGATTTATGCGGATGATTATGCCGACCTTATAGATTTGCAAGGCGAACTGGTCAATAAGAATGCAGAGGCTTATAATCGTCTGGCAAATGAAATGTCCAAAATCAATCTTGAGAAGGGGAGTGATGAGTGGTACAAATACAATGAGGAGTTACAGAAATATAAGAATAACATGATATCTGCTGCATCAGCGGTCAAGGAATATATGAACGCAATTGTTGAATTGGAATTTAAGGGCTTGAATGATTTCAAGAGCCAGATGGATTCCATTAGCAATACAATCAGCACCATGTCAGACCTGATTGGCAATGTAGGGCTTACTGATGAAAAGGGAAAGCTAACAGACCTTGGATTAACTAAGATGGCATTATATGCACAACAGCTTGCCAATTCAAAACAGGAAGCAGTGGAGTATGCAGAGGCTATGAACGCATTAAAGGATATGCTGGATGAAGGTCTGCTTACACAGGACGAGTATAATAAGCGTCTACAGGATTACACCTCTGCACAGAATAGTGCTGTTCAGTCAACCAAAGAAGCAAAAGATGCTATCCTTTCATTGGTAAAGGACGGGATACAGGCAGAAATTGATGCTAAAAAGAAGCTTGTAGATGAAACCAAGGCGGCTCTTGACGCTGAAAGGGATTTGCACGATTATCAAAATTCAATCTCCGAGAAGCAGGACAATATTTCAAAGCTGGAACGTCAGATAGCGGCATTGTCAAACTCTACTAATAGAGAGGACATAGCCCAAAGATTACAGCTCCAAAGCCAGTTGGCAGAGGCCAAGAAAGAACTGTATGAACTACAGTATGACCATGAAATCGACCAGAGGAAAGAGGCGCTGGACAAGGAATTCAATGATTATGAAGAATCTAAGCAGAAAGAATCGGACGAGCTTGATTCAAACCTTGATGCACAGAATGCGGCGATTGAAAAATATCTGAATGAAGTTAAGACGAAATATTCTACAGTATATGGAGTGCTTAACCAGTATGGAGATGAATATAGCTTGGCAGCAATAGAAGATCTGACCACACCATGGAATGAGGGCGGTAATGCGGCAGATTTGTGTTCTGTAGCGGTAGGTGATGCGTTGTCAAATATCCAGTACAATATAGATTCAATGGATTTCTCTCGGCTGTATGAGATGGTAGACCTGTTCAATTCTCTTGGAATGTCAAATGGGATTGGATCTTCCGGTGGTGGTGACTTTGAGGACATCAGTGGTCAGGGAAGTTGGCAGAAAGGCAAAGGCGGAAAATGGTGGTATGGAAACTCCAATGATGATTATGTCTCTGGGGATATTTATACCATTAATGGAAAACAGTATGGCTTTGATGACGATGGATATATGGTAACAGGATGGCGTGATGATTTTGGAGATTGGAGATATTTTGAACCTGCAAATGGTGAAATGGTTATATCCCAATGGCGAAAGGACAAAAATGGCGATTGGTATTACCTTGATAAAGACGGTATAATGGCTACTGATATGGCTGTTAAAGCCAGGGATGGAGACGGATATTATTACATTGACGAAAATGGTAAATATGATGGGAAACCTCTAACTGCTGAACAGGTTAGAAAACTTGGATATACAATTGGGTATAAAAAGGGTACAAAACGTATTTCTCATGACCAGTTAGCGTGGACTCAGGAAAACAAACCTGAACTAATTACACGTCCAAGTGACGGAGCTTTATTGACTCCACTGAAATTAGGCGATGGCGTAATAAATGGGGATTTGACTCAGAACCTTTTGGATATCGCTGCTAACCCGAATAGGTTTGTTGAAGATATTGTCGCTCGGTCAATGCCTAATTATAAGATACCAGAATTTGAAATACATCCAGTAAATAGGGAACAGAAAATCGAGGTTAATATGAATATTGGTGGCGTCCTGGATGAAGCTGCTGCACGCGTATTAAACAACGAATTTCCTAATATGATAAAAAAGCATCAGCGACAAATTGGAACAGCTGCGTATAAGGATATGGAATACATGCTATATGGTAAATAAAAATTAAAAGATATAAGGTGCTCAGAAATGGGCGCCTTAATTGGAAAGGAAAACAATGAAATTAAACAATGATGATTTTGCAAAAATCTCTAACGCTCTTATTGACATGATAAATAAAAAATATCCAGAGGAAGATAGTTTGGTAAACACGATTTCTCAAATAGCAATAGATGTGTGTAACTGTTTCTTTCAAGAATATGAAAAGATGAAGAATGAATAAAGAATCAAAGATTATAAGGGCGCTCTGAAATAAGGGCGCTCTTTTGATGTGATTATGAGTATGAATGATTGAAATTATGGAATGAAAGGGAGTAATATTATACAAATTTTAACCAAGAAGGATTTATTAGAAATGCTTCCCTTTGGGAAGACGAAATTAAACGAATTATTAATTCAAGGTGTGTTGCCAGTTGTTAAGGTAGGTAAGGACTATATTACGTCAGATGTGCAAATGCTGGAGTGGCTTAAGGAAAATGAAGGCAAAACCATTGAATATTGATTTTATAGATGCTATTATTAAACTACAGATATTGTATGTTTAATAATAGCGCCCATGTTATAACGGAAGGAGGACATTGAGTGGGCGATATTAAAAAGAAAAACCACGAAGGTAATATCCGTGAGAAAAAGCCGGGATTGTATGAAGGAAGAATTACAGTAGGGGGTAAAAGTAAATCTGTTTATGGTTCATCTGCCGTCGAGTGTAGACGAAAGATAATTGCATTTAAGAAAGAATGCGAAAATGGGCTGATTAATCCGAAAACAGATACGATATATGATTTCATAACGAAATGGTTAAGGGATTATAAATATGACACCCTGGAAGAGTCTTCATACGACAGGCTGGAATCGCTTTTAGAACATCAAATAAAAGGGAGTAAAATTCAAAGTACCCGATTGGGAGATTTGACAACAGAACAATTACAAAGGTTCCTTGTGGAGTTAGGGAAGCCTGTAGACCAAAATCGAAGACCATACGCTTGGTCAACAGTCAAAAAGGTTTATGAGCTGCTTAATAGCGTATATAGATTTGCAGAGGCAAAGAAAATGATAACCTATAATCCAATGGTTTTTGTTAAAATGCCTAAAGAGAGTAAGTGCCTGGTTCCGAAAAAAGATACGTTTTCCCTGTCTCCGGGCCAAATACAGATATTTAAGGAAGCTTGCCTTACTAAAACCAAAGCAGGGGCTTACAAATATCGTTATGGTTTAATCCTTCTATTAATTTTAAACCTGGGATTACGTGTTGGAGAAATGTTAGCGCTAAGATTTGACGATATTGACGAAGAATTAGGAGAAATACATATCACCAAATCCTTACAATCCAATGTGAAGAATAGAAATTCTATAGGTAATAAACGCATCAGCAACATAAAAACAACAAAGACTAAAAATTCAATGCGAATGATTCCCTATAATGAAAGTGTAAAATGGATAATAAATGAGATAATGGCTGATAACCGGAAAAGAGGGATTGTGACAGATTTAGTATGCTCCAGTGAGACAGGCGGACGTGCTACTGCTAGAAACTTACAAAGAACATTGGATACAATAGTCGCAAAAACTGATTTGCCTCATATATGGCTGCATATTTTAAGGCATACGTTTGGTTCCGAATTAATACGTCAAGGAATAAATGTATCTGTGGTCAGCAAATTAATGGGTCATGCAGACATCAACATTACATATCGGACTTATATACACGTTATAGAATCTGAAACACGAAAAGCCATGAATAAGGTTTCTATTGCATGATATTTGGGTACTATTTGGGTACAGGCACCCAAACATCAAAAAAAGCCTTGTAAATACAAGACTTTTTCAGTGGAGCTGAGGGGAATCGAACCCCTGTCCGAAAATCAATTCCCTGTTCTTCT
>ERZ1036412.498-NODE-498-length-26661-cov-4.057055_pt1 | contig 26661 bp, 23 predicted proteins | sample MGYA00514218_ERZ1036412 | MGnify/ENA primary metagenome ERZ1036412 (study PRJEB33795, sample SAMN09464944) | human gut metagenome | host: Homo sapiens | place: USA: Stanford, California | collected 2016-11 | study: EMG produced TPA metagenomics assembly of the... | reverse complement strand
GGTAAAATTGAATGGAGAAACGATTTTGCTTGTAAAACCGCAGACTTATATGAATTTAAGCGGCAGTGCCGTTGGACAAATTTTTCGCTGGTATAAAGCGGAGCTTAATGATGTTATTGCGATTTATGACGATATGGACTTACCAGTAGGAAAAATTCGCCTGCGTAAACGTGGCAGTTCGGGCGGTCATCGAGGGGTAGAGTCGATGCTTGTTCATCTTGGAAAAGAAGAATTTCCAAGAGTTCGCATAGGCATTGGCAGACCACAAGCAGGGTGGACTGTTAATGCACATGTATTGGCTAATTTCACAAGAGAAGAACAAGACGTGATTGCCAAAGTCGTTACTGATTTAGTACCAGCAGTTGAATCAATCGTGCAAGATGGAATCGATAAAGCAATGAATAAGTTTAATCCAAAAAAATGATAGGGGGATGGAAATGATAACAGCTTTATATGCCGATGAAAATGGCGAGATTTTTGACCATCCCGAGTTTCATGGCGTCGGACGGATTGGCGATCAAAATGTAGTGTTGAAAAAAGAGGATTTAATTCCCCTGCCAGAGGGGGCGGACTTAATGTTTTTGCCAGGCAGACTTGCCTTAGGCGAACAAAACGGTAAAATTGTTCCAATTACAGGTCGTGCTGTTGCAGCAATTTTACCGGCAGGATATACGCGAGTTTTTATGCCGGCGTTTGCAAAAGCTGAGGATGAGGACAGCGTTTTACCACTTTATGGGTATACTGCTGTTGTATTGTATAAAGATGAACTTTATGTAGCTGCGATTTATACTGATGAGAATGAGAAATGGCAGCCGCTTAATTATAATACACATGATTTAAAGAAACTTGTTACGCGTACGAAAAAGGATTTACCAAACAACCGTATTGTTGAGCAGGTTGGGAAGTGTTCACTTCAGTGGCATTGTTGTACAGCGCAAAATTTGTTTTATCGTCGCTGGGAAGCAGGAATCCCCGTATCGCCAGCTTGTAATGCAAACTGCTTTGGTTGCATTTCCTTACAACCGTCGGAGTGTTGCCCATCCCCACAAAACCGTATTGATTTTAAGCCGACCCCGAAAGAAATTGCTGAAGTTGGTATTTATCATTTGGCAAATGCACCAGAAGCGATTATTAGTTTTGGTCAAGGGTGCGAAGGTGAACCTTCCCTTGCGGCTGATAATATTGCAGAAGGTATTCGCTTGATCCGCAACGAGGTAGACCGTGGACAAATCAATATCAATACAAATGCTGGATATACGGAAGGGATAAAAAAAATTGTCGATGCAGGACTTGATACGATGCGTGTCAGTATTATTAGTGCAAGAACAGATAGCTATCAAGCATACTATAGAGGCAACTATTCCTTGGATAACGTCAAAGAATCTATTAACTATGCGAAAGAAAAAGGTGTTTATGTATCGCTGAATATGCTTTTTTTCCCAGGCTTAAATGATCGTGAAGAAGAGATAACTGCATGGAAAAAATTTTTAGCAGAGACGAAAATTGATATGATCCAGCTTAGAAATTTAAATATTGACCCTGATGCATTTTTAGAAATTATGCCAAAGCCACAAGGAAAAATGTATGGAACAAGGTTTTTTATTGAAGAGATTAAACGATGTTTCCCTCAACTTATTATCGGCAGTTTTAGTCATTATGTAAAAGCGTAGGGAATGCTTAACGAGGTGCAATTTAATAAGATAAAAATGCTTTAATCGAGAGATAGAAAGTATCTACTGTTAAAGGAGGACTTTGTCATGAGAGTAATAAGAATAGAAAATCTGAAGGATGATATGGTTTTAGCTCGCCCACTATTTCAAAAATATGGTATTGTTTTATTGAATGAGGGAGCAACAAATCTTGTAAGGTACAAAGAAAAGTTTAAACAGATGGGTATTTTTTATCTCTATGTTGAGGATGATGAATCTCGAGGCATTGAAATTGACGATGTGGTAAAACAGGAAACACGTAATGAGGGGCGACGTGTTGTTGGCCAAATGTTAAAAAAACTGTTGAACAAACAGCGAATACATATGAATGAAATCCAAGAGGTTGTAACATCCATTATTGATGATATTTTAACGAATAAAACTGTTATTGTGAATTTGACAGATCTGAAAAACACAGACGATTATCTTTATGGACATGCAGTGAATGTTTCTGTACTTGCTTTAATCATTGGACATGCTAAGGGATACAGTGAAAAACAGCTGATGTATCTTGGAACTGGAGCAATTTTACACGATATTGGGCTAGCGCTATTACCGGAGGATATTGTGAGAAAACCAGAAGAAAAAATGACATCGGAGGAGAAAAAAATCTATCGCTCTCATCCGAAGCTTGGGTATGAAACAGTAAAAAATTCATGGGATGTAGATGCTTTTTCTAAGTTGATTATTTGGGGGCATCATGAATGTCTTGACGGAACAGGGTATCCACGTGGACTAAAAGGAAATGATTTGCATGAAATGGCTAGGATTGTTGCTGTATGTGATGCATATGATGAGCTTACGAGCAATGAAATTGAACCAGGAAAGAAAATTCCATCTTATTTGGCGATGGAATATTTATCGCTAAATGCCGGAATTAAGTTTGATGCAGAAATTATTGAATTATTTTTGAAACATATTGCAACTTATCCGGTGGGAAGTATGGTAACTTTAAATGATGGACGAGCTGGGATTGTTGAGAAACAAAACGAAGGATTTCCAATGCGGCCGGTAGTACGGTTGTTGAATGTAGCCGATTATGCGATTGCTGATTTGATGAAAGAAATGAATGCAGTCATCGTTGATAGTGAATAGTTTTTACCAAGAGAAATGCTGAAATTCATCTTGCGCTTGGTTGACCTGTATGCTATAATTGTCTGGTAATAAACATAAGTGTGTTTAATTGCAGTTTCGAATCTGTCAAGAATAGCTATGCTTATCTCGTTTCTGAGAAAGTGAAGGCTTATCTGATGCTGGTGCATTTAAAATATTTATCCATGTATTTTCCATGGGACAAAGTGAGGTGCAAGACAATGCAACAAGGAATTCATCCAGAATTCAAAGAAGCAAAAGTTATTTGTGGATGTGGTAATACTTTTACAACAGGTTCCGTTAAAGAAGAACTTCGTGTAGATGTATGCTCCAAATGTCATCCTTTCTTTACTGGTCGTCAACGTGATATCACTGCTGGCGGACGTATTGAAAAATTCAATAAACGTTATGCGAAATAAGATGAATGACAAGCAGAGCAGTGATGCTCTGCTTCATTTGTAATTGGATATAATTGCTAAAGGGGGGAGTGCCATGACTGCAAAACCAACTGTCGGTGGGCAGGCCGTAATCGAGGGGGTCATGATGCGTGGCCCTGAATACGTGGCTACAGCTGTTCGCGAGCCATCAGGAAAAATAAGTGTAAAAACTGAAAAGGTTTCGTCTATAACCCAAAGGTATCCTATTTTAAAGAAACCAATGCTTCGTGGGGTTGTAGCATTAGGTGAATCGCTTATTCTAGGATTAAAGTCGCTGTCTTATTCTGCAAAAATGGCAGGGGAAGAAGGCGAAGAATTGACCGATCGTGAGATTTTGATGACGATGGTCTTCTCCCTAGGGTTGGCGATAGTTTTATTTGTCATCATTCCTACGGCGGCGGCGAAATATATTCACTCGTCTATTACTGATCCGATGTGGCTTAACCTTGCCGAAGGCGGGCTGAGAATGCTAATATTTTTAGCTTATATTTACGGGATTTCGCGGCTGAAAGATATTCAGAGAGTCTTTCAATATCATGGTGCTGAACATAAAACGATTCATGCCTATGAAGCAGGTGAAAAACTTACTGTAGAAAATGTGCAAAAACACAGCACTTTACATCCACGCTGTGGAACTGCATTTTTATTGATTGTTATGATTGTGAGCATTATTATGTTTGCGTTTTTGGGATGGCCTGATTTGTGGTTGAGAATTCTATCACGGGTTATTTTACTACCAGTTGTTGCTGGCGTGTCTTATGAAATTATTAAAATTGCAGGACATAGCAGCAATACTTTTATTCGTCTGGCAATTTTACCTGGACTGTGGTTGCAGAAAATTACGACGAATCAGCCGGATGATGAACAAGTGGAAGTGGCGATACAAGCTTTGGAAGCAGTAAAGCCAGCACCAGTAAATTAAGATACTGATGTATGAGGTGATAATGTGCTTGATAAATTACAGGCAGTTGAAGATAAATATTTACAATTAGAATCTATGATTAGTGATCCGTCAATTATTGCGGATATGCCGAAATGGCAAAAGTACAGCCAAGAGCATGCAAGCCTTGGAACTATTGTAGAAAAATTTCGTGAATATAAAGAAGTCTGTCAAGGAATTGACGATGCAAAAGAAATGTTTAATGAACAATTGGATGATGATTTTCGCAAAATGGTAGAAGCGGAATTATCGGAGCTAAAAGATCGTCAAGAAAAATTAGAAGCGGAATTGCCAATTTTGCTTTTACCAAAAGATCCGAATGACGATAAAAACGTTATCGTTGAAATTCGCGGCGGTGCTGGCGGGGATGAAGCGGCGCTATTTGCCGGAAATCTATTTAGAATGTATACTCGTTATGCAGAAATTCAAGGTTGGCGTGTAGAAGTTCTCGATGCGAATGCTACAGAACTCGGTGGGTTCAAAGAAGTATCTTTTGCTATTGCAGGATATGGTGCTTATAGCAAATTTAAATATGAAAGTGGTGTGCATCGAGTACAGCGTGTGCCAACAACTGAATCGAGCGGACGTATTCACACTTCGACAGTTACCGTTGCTGTATTGCCAGAAGCGGAAGAAGTTGATGTAGATATTAAGCAAAATGAGCTTAGAATTGATACGTATTGCGCGAGTGGTGCAGGTGGTCAGCATGTCAATCGAACGGAATCGGCAGTGAGGATTACGCATTTGCCGACGGGAATCGTTGTACAATGTCAAGATGAGAAATCGCAGCTTAAAAATAAGGATAAGGCTATGCGTGTGTTAAGAGCGAAAGTATTGGAACTTGCCGAAGAAGAACAACGCAGTGAACTTGCCCAAAATCGTAAGAGTCAAGTAGGGACAGGCGATCGCAGTGAACGTATTCGTACGTATAACTTCCCACAAGGGCGCGTAACTGACCATCGTATTGGACTTACCCTTCATAAATTAGATTTTATCTTGAATGGTGAATTAGAAGAATTAATCAACGCTCTGATTACAGCCGATCAGAGTGAAAAGTTGAAGCAGGTTAATTAAGATGACGAAGCAAAGTGAAATATGGACAATTGGCAGTATTTTAAAGTGGACAGAGCAGTACTTCAATGACAAAGGCGTCGAATCATCACGCCTTGACGCGGAAGTACTGCTTTCGCGTGTTTTAGGCAAGGAACGAATTTATTTATATGTACATTTTGATCAGCCGTTGCAACAAATGGAACTAGGTAGGTTTCGTGAAATGATAAAGCAGAGGGTAAAAAGAATCCCTGTTGCTTATATTCTAGGGGAAAAAGAATTTATGGGTATGGATTTTTCCGTGTCTCCAGCCGTTTTAATCCCTCGTCCTGATACTGAAATTTTAGTGGAAAATGTGATTGAACGTTTGAAAAAACTGGGAAATGTACATATTGCTGATATCGGAACAGGAAGTGGCGCAATTGCGGTATCTATTTTAGCGAACTGCTTAAATGTTAGTGGAGTTGCTGTTGATATTTCTTCGGAAGCATTAGCGGTAGCAAAATCAAATGCAATCAGGCATGGCGTAGATATGCGCCTTGAGTTTGTAAAAAGTGATGTTTACGATAGTTTATCAGCTGGACAATTTGATGCAATTATTTCAAATCCTCCTTATATTCCTGATAAGGATATCGCTGGGTTAGAGCCAGAAGTAAAGCGTGAACCATATGGTGCTTTAGCTGGTGGAAAGGATGGATTAGATTTTTATCGCCGCCTTATTCAAGAGGGGATAAAATTTTTGAAACCAAATGGATTTATGGCCTTTGAAGTCGGCATTTATCAGGCGGAGGATGTTGCTGATATAGGCAGACAAACCGGTGCGTTTAATCATTTTGAAATAATAAAAGATTATGGCAATATTGACCGTGTTGTCATAATGAAAAAGCAGGAGTAAGTTTGTTATGAAAACAAAATTGATTTCATCAGGTGATGAGGAGGGGCTTAAGCTTGCAGCTAGTTTGTTAAAAAGTGGGAAATTGGTAGCCTTTCCAACGGAAACTGTATATGGTTTAGGGGCAAATGGATTTGATTCTGAAGCTGTGGCACATGTTTATTGCGCAAAGGGGCGGGCGTTGAGCAATCCACTATCGCTGCTTTTGGCAGATGTAAGTCAAATAGAAAAGGTAGTCACTGATGTGAGCGATAAGGCAAAAAAATTAATTAAGGCTTTTTCTCCAGGGCCGATTACTTTTGTCTTGAAACGTAAGAACATTGTGCCTAATATTGTAACGAATGGAAAGGATACCGTTGGAGTTCGTATTCCTGACCATGAAATTGCGCGGAAAATTATTCGCCTTGCGGATATCCCGATTGCTGCGCCAAGCGCAAATACATCGGGGCGACCGAGTCCGACTTCGGCTGTGGCAGTTTTCGATGATTTACAGGGGAAAATTAGTGCAGTTGTCGATGGAGGGGATTGTGCGGTTGGAATTGATTCGACGATTATTGACTGCACACAAGAGGTACTGACTGTTTTACGTCCTGGAGTGATTACGCTAGAAATGTTGCGTCAAGTAGTCGGTGCAGGATCGGTACAAATGAAAGAGGACATCATCGAGCAAAATCATTATGCGCCAAGCGCACCGATGTTTATTCTAGAGGGCGCACCGAATAAGATTGAAGATGAGATGAAAAACTACATTAGAAAAGCGGTTGACGAGAAAAAACGGCTTGGGATAATTGCTAGTGATGAGCTTATTGCAGGGATTTCTAATGATGTGCTAACGTATTCTTATGGAAACCGTGGGGATATGAAAGCGATTGCAGGAAATCTTTATCGGGCTTTGCGATTTTTTGATGACCATAAAGTTGATGTAATTTATGCTGAAGGAATAGATAAAATGGGGATTGGTTTAGCAATTATGAATCGTATGTATAAAGCGAGTGGGTATAGAATTATTACGCTATAGTGTATAAGTTCCCATTCTGTTTCATATAAATAAGGAGATTATTCGTATGTAAACGGAGGGAATAATGATTGACTGATCTTGAATTGTTTATTATGAGTGTGGCTTTGGGGATGGATTTATTTTCTATAGCAATTCCAATAGGGATGAATAGACTAAAAAAACGTGTCATAATAAAAGCAAGTATAGTCTTTGCAACCTTTCATATCATTATGTTGCTATCTGGCTGCTACATTGGGGGTTTTTTAGGAAAATTAATTGATAGATTTGGGACAGAAAGTGGCTTATCCGTATTGATGTTAGGAGATTGGGCTGGTGCGATTACAGGTGTTGTTTTAGCCGGATTAGGTGTGAAAATGATTCGGGAAAGTTTAGTCACTCAGAATATTGGGCATGTGCAATGTAATAATCCATTAACGGGAATGACCCTAATAGTCTTGGCCTTTAGTGTAAGTATAGATGCTTTAGCTATAGGCTTTGGGATAGGAATGATAGATGTCAATTTAATTAAGTTAAATATAATTTTAGGTAGTGTAATTTTTATTATTTCTCTTATTGGACTCAATATAGGGCGACAGGCAGGGCGATTTTTAGGTGAATATGCAGAACGGATTGGCGGATTTGCGCTTATTTTGTTGGGTGGACAGATTTTGTGGAATTTGTTAGGATAAAATGTTTTTTTATCCGTGCTGATATGCTAAAATAGTCAGAGATAAGTTTTAGGTGCAAAAGGAGTTTACTTGGTATGGTAAAAGTTTTATTTGTGTGTACGGGAAACACTTGCCGTAGTCCGATGGCGGAAACTTTGCTTAGAGAGAAAGTAAGCAATCAGCATTTAGATGAGAAAATTATTGTTAAATCAGCGGGATTAGCAGTCTCGGTAGGATCTGTTGCTACAAGTGGGGCAAGAAAAGCGATGCTATCAAAAGGGTTATCTCTAGATCATCACGTAGCAACACAATTGACGTTGCCAATATTGGAAGAAGCGGATTTAATTTTAACGATGACAAAGCAGCATAAGCTGGGGATTTTGCAAGCTGTACCATCGATTGAGGGAAAAATTTATTCTTTAGCTGAATATGCAGATAGCCAGATAGATATTGCCGATCCATTTGGTGCAGATGAAATGATTTACCAAGAATGTGCGCAGCAGATTTCACAGTTGATTGAGAGATTATGGGATAAGATTTGTACTTTTGCAGAAGAAAAATAGCTTATGTGTAAAAGGAGTCTTAAAAATGGATCTAGAAGAAATTAGGCTGCAAGCTAAATCTGCATTGGAAGAATTAATTTCAATTGCAGGTTTGAAACGTGGACAAATTCTTGTAATTGGATGCAGCACCAGTGAGGTTATTGGATCAATCATTGGTACGGCTGGATCTAAAGAAGTTGCAACAGTTTTAATGAAAACCTTTAGAAAAATTTGCGATGCTTATGGAATTTATTTAGCGATACAATGTTGTGAACATTTGAATCGTGCACTTGTTGTAGAAAATGAAGTGGCTGAAAAATATCAGTTGGAAATTGTCAGTGTAGTTCCTGTTGCTCATGCGGGTGGGTCACTGGGACAGAGGGCAATGGAGGAGTTTCATGATCCTGTTGTTGTAGAGACAATCTCAGCTCACGCGGGACTTGACATTGGTGCGACTTTAATTGGGATGCATTTGAAACACGTGGCAGTTCCGGTTCGCTTACAAATGAGGCAAATTGGACAAGCTATACTTATCGCGGCACGAACGCGACCCAAATTTATTGGTGGCAATCGTGCTGTATATAAAAAGTTTGATGATAGATGATTATTAAAAATTTTATTTATGGGGGAATTTGAAAATGTCTATTCTAGATACTCTTGCAACGGTAGATCCGGAAATATCCCAAGCGATTGATAATGAATTAAATCGTCAACGCAATAAGTTGGAATTAATTGCTTCAGAAAATATTGTAAGTAAAGCAGTAATGGAAGCTCAAGGCTCTGTATTGACGAATAAATATGCGGAAGGTTACCCAGGAAAACGTTATTATGGCGGTTGTGAATGTGTAGATGTTGTTGAAGAACTTGCGATTGCCCGTGCAAAAGAATTATTTGGTGCAGGCTATGCAAACGTTCAACCTCATTCAGGTGCGCAAGCAAATATGGCGGTATTCTTTGCCTTGTTACAGCCCGGTGATACAGTAATGGGAATGAACCTTACTGATGGCGGGCATTTAACACATGGAAGCCCTGTAAATATGTCAGGTAAATATTTTAATATCGTTCCTTACGGTGTTGGCGAAGATACGCAAAAAATTGACTATGATGCTTTAGAAAAACAAGCTGAAGAATGCAAACCTAAACTAATCGTTGTCGGCGCAAGCGCCTATGCAAGAACAATTGATTTTGCAAGAACAAGTGAAATTGCGAAAAAAGTTGGTGCATATCTCATGGTAGATATGGCGCATATTGCAGGTTTAGTTGCAGCCGGACTTCATCCAAGTCCAGTACCTTATGCTGATGTAGTAACAACGACTACGCATAAAACTTTACGTGGCCCTCGTGGCGGTCTCATTTTAACAAGAGATGCTGAATTTGGGAAACAATTCAATAAAGCGATTTTCCCAGGAATTCAAGGTGGTCCATTAATGCATGTAATTGCAGCAAAAGCAGTTGCTTTTAAAGAAGCATTAAGCCCTGAATTTAAAGCTTATCAAGAACAAATTGTTAAGAATGCGAAAGTTTTAGCTCAAACCTTAATTGAAAAAGGCTTTGATATCGTATCTGGTGGTACAGATAATCATCTAATGCTTGTCGATTTGCGCAGCAAAAATTTAACAGGTAAAGTTGCTGAAAAATTATTAGATGATATTGGAATTACGGCAAATAAAAATACAATTCCATTTGAGCCATTGAGCCCATTTGTAACAAGTGGTATACGTCTTGGCTCGCCTGCACTTACGACTCGTGGTTTTAAAGAAGAAGATATGAAACAAGTTGCAAGCATCATTGCAATGGTACTTGACCATCCGGAAGATGAAAAAGTACATGCTCAGGCAAGAGAGCTTGTAGCAAAACTTTGTACAAAGTATCCATTATATTAGGGGGAAATAGTTGATGTCAGATTTAAAAGTAAATGTAATAGCACATCCGTTAATTCAACACAAGTTAACGCTTATGCGTGATGAAGAAACGGGAACAAAAGATTTTCGGCAATTACTAGAGGAAATTTCTATGCTTATGGCATATGAAATTACAAGGAATATGCCTTTAACTGAAGTGGATGTAAAAACTCCAGTTACTGTGTGTAAAAGTAAAGTGTTAACTGGCAAGAAAATTGCAGTTGTACCAATTTTACGTGCTGGTCTTGGCATGTTAAATGGTGTTGTAAATTTAATTCCTGCTGCTCGCGTTGGTCATGTAGGGTTATATCGTGATCCAGAGACATTAAAACCAGTAGAATATTATTGCAAATTACCTAGTGACGTCGGCGAACGTACTTTAGTTGTAGTAGATCCAATGCTTGCAACGGGCGGTTCAGCAGCAGCAGCAATTGATTTATTAAAAGAAAAAGGTGCGAAGTCCATTATTTTAATGTGCCTAGTTGCAGCTCCAGAAGGTGTTAAAGTAGTGAATGAAGCTCACCCGGATGTAGAGATTTATGTAGCTAGTGTAGATGAATGTTTAAATGATCATGGATACATAGTTCCGGGCTTAGGTGATGCGGGCGATAGAATTTTCGGCACTAAATAATTTTCTTGGATACTAGGGCGAAGGCTAGCGGGCTGGCAATAAGCACGCATCTGCGTCGTTGCTCCTCGCGGGTTCGGTCGACGTACACTAGTACGACTTCCTCACGCCGCTGTGGTGCGCCTAGCATCTACGTACTTCTTGCCAACTGGCGAGCCTTCTTATTGTAGATTCTGTAGTTTTTTATAAAGAGAGTTTCATTTGATGAAACTCTCTTTAGTATATGATGGGATTCTGTTTGATTGGTAAAATATAAAGAGAAGTAGAATATTTTTATATTTACTCTTTTGTTATAAATGGAGGAATAGGATATGCGTCCATCTTGGGATGAATATTTTTTAAATATTGCAAAGGCTGTAGGAACGAGGGCAACTTGCTTGCGTCGATTGTATGGTGCAGTCATTGTAAAAGATAATATTATTATCAGTACCGGATACAATGGAGCACCGCGTGGTGCTGTAAACTGCGTAGATGCAAAAATGTGCCAAAGAAATCTGCATAACGTACCCAAAGGTGAACGCTATGAACTTTGTGAAGCAGTACATGCAGAACAAAATGCGATTATCAATGCAGATCCGGAGAAAATGAAAGGCGCAACGATTTATATTGCAGGTGTAAATGCAGATGGCAGTCTGGCATCGGGAAAACCATGTTTACTTTGCCGACGTATGATTCGCAATGCAATGCTAAGTAAAGTTGTTTATTATGAAACGGATGGCAGTATTGTTGAATGTGAGCCGAAAGATATTACTGATGAAAAATAATTTATTTCTGGATAAATATTGCATATGAAAGAAAGATAGAGTAAAATCTCTTTATGTGTCATTTGAATTTAGGGAGTGAATTTTTCGTGCTTGAGATGTTAAAGGTAATTTTCCTTGGGATAGTAGAAGGAATTACGGAATGGTTGCCAGTGAGTAGTACTGGTCACATGATTCTTGTTGATGAGTTTATTAAACTCAATATTACGCCAGCATTTAAGGAAATGTTTTTAGTTGTGATTCAACTTGGTGCTATTTTAGCAGTTGTTATGCTCTATTGGAATAAACTTTGCCCGCTTACGGTAAAACGGGGCTTAAAAATTGACCAGGATTCTATTTTACTATGGATGAAAGTAATTGTTGCAGTTATTCCTGCAGCAGCAATTGGTTTGCCGTTTGATAACTTGCTTGATGCATTGTTTTATAATTATCAGACGGTAGCGGTGACATTGATTTTATATGGGATTTTATTTATTGTATTCGAAAATCGCAATCAAAGAGTTCGGCCGCAGGTACAAACATTAGAGCAGCTAAGTTTTCTAAAAGCGATTGGAATTGGGTGTTTTCAAGTATTGGCATTAATTCCAGGTACATCGCGGTCTGGTGCAACGATTTTGGGCGCGATGCTCATTGGTTGTTCACGTGAAGTAGCGGCTGAATTTTCATTTTTCTTAGCTGTTCCCGTTATGTTTGGCGCGAGTTTGCTGAAGATGTATAAGTTTGGGCTAAACTATACGGCGGAGGAAATTCAGATTTTAATTGTTGGCTTAGTTACGGCGTTTGTGGTATCCGTTCTAACGATTAAATTTTTGATTGCTTATATTAAAACGAGTGACTTTAAAGCATTCGGCTACTATAGAATTGTACTAGGAATTATCGTATTTACTTATTTTTTATTTAGCTAAAGTGTAGATTGGTATTCTTATAGAAAAAATGACGTTATTTGTGTAGTGATTACACGAATAACGTCATTTTTATTTTGTATATTTCTTATAACTTTATATAAATAGAAGCCATAAAGACTTTCTCTTGTGCTTCAAATTTTGCAGTCCCGTTATATTTAGTGGTTACGGCCTGTACGGAAGAAATGCCTGTCCCTTTCCCGTTACGCTTACGCGATAAAAAAGTGCCATCTTTCTCATCGTAAAAGCCATCAAAACTGTTGTCTGCAACAATGACTAACGTGTCGTTTTGAAGTCGACTATATAGCTTAATAAAAGGTTTTCTATGCGCGACATTTCTACAAGCCTCAATTGCATTTTCGAAAAGATTCCCGATGATGATACACAAATCGCTATCTTGTATTTTGGCATTTTTTTCGGGGATGATGAGTTTTAGATCGACCTCAAAATCTTCTGATTTAGCAAGCGCTAGATAGTAAAGAGCTACTGCATTGACGGCGAAATTCTTGCATAAAATGCCGCTTTCTACAGGAATTTTATTAATTAATTCATCAAGATAAGCACTTAAACTTTTTGTATTGCCCAAATCGTTATACCCTTTGATTACAGCGAGTTGGTGGCGTAGATCATGACGTTGGGCTTTCACTGCTTCAGCGTTTTTGGTTAACATTAAGTATTGCATTTTTTGCACATCAAGTTGTCGTTCCATTAATGCAATTTCAAATTCTAACCGAATTTTTTCAGCTTTTATTCGCAAGGATTCTTTGATGAATTTTGCGCCAATATATCCAAGTGAAATGATAAGAGACAGTACGCCAAGCTGAAAGAATAGTGACAATGCATCAATAAAACGGAACTGATAGTTGATGAGTTCTAGCATGGCGAAAGCTGTAATTGTAGACAATGGCAATGCGAAACGTTTGGCTGCGATGTTTTTATACCGGATGCTTTCCCACAGAATGCAAGCCGAAAAAATAATCAGTGAAAGTGGTATCAGTAGATGAAACAAATACATGCTGCGTGATAGTCCCACGAAGCCAAGCCCTTGTAAAGTTAATGCGCCGATAACAGCTATCTTGTTGATTACTAAAGTTATTTGTAATGGCATTTTATGGTGTAAGTTGAGAACCAAAATTCCGAACCGCAAAAGAGGAATTAAAATTGTAAAAAATCCGGAAAAAGCAAGGATGTATAAAAGTGCAGGGTAAGGGAAGAAAAGTGCGGTTAAGTCGCACTCACCAAATCCCCATATACCTGTGGCAAGAGAAAAAAGGCCAAGCCATAAAAAAGCCGCGGTTACTTTTTCTTCTCGTATAATCAAACCTGCAAATAAGGACATAGAAAGACCAATGAAAATCAGGAGCAAAGAAAATAAAAAAGGAATTCCGTGTTTTTTGAATAACGGCGTCAAAAGTGTTGCTTCATTACCGATGGACATATTGGGAATGGTTAGTATACTGCGTTGTGTAGGGGAGAGGTATTCGATTTTCAGTCGCTGTATGCTACCTGTGTATGGCAATGGAATCATTGCCGTAACAGTAGGTGGATCAAGCAAAAAGTCTGGATATGTTCCATCTTGTCCATATTCGTAACATAACTGATCGTTTACATATAAACGAAAGGGGGCATAAACTGTTTTGAGGAGCAAACTATCATCTGCTTGTATTAAAATTTCAGTCTCTAGTGTTACGCTTGTTCGCGGTGAAAGGTTTTCAAAATTGTGTGGCAACTTAATTTCACCTTGGTATTCATCATTTATTGAGTAACGAAAGTCGGTAACAGTTTGAACTTCCTCGGCGAGTTTAGGCGGTACATATCTGTCCGTTTTTGTTTCATATGTAATGAAGGTGAGTAATATTACTAGAAGGATTGAAAATAAATAATTACGTTTCAAATTACTGACTCCCTATTTATAAAATATAAGGTCATGTTAGTTTTAGTACTCATTTGGAAAATTTAAAAAATCTTTATACATATTATACTATAATTTTCAAGAGTAAAGTTAAGAATATTTGCATTGATTTATCTGTTTGTGCCATTTGACTTTTTTATTAAAAATGCTTCCGCTATAATAGATAATTTAACATTTAAAATATCTAAAATATCGGAAGCATTTTACATGGTGACTATTTTTTTAATTGTTTTCTAATACTTGAATTAAAGCTTGTGTGCCATAGTTTTCGCCACCGTTTTGTGCCAGTTTTTCATATAATGTTTTTGAAAGTGCTAGACCCGGCAACTGAAGCTGCATTTCCTCGGCAGAATCTAAGGCGATTTTCATATCTTTAATAAAATGCTTCACGAAAAAGCCAGGGGTATAGTCGCCTTTGATGATACGAGGGGCAAGATTGCTTAACGACCAGCTGCCAGCCGCTCCGGTTGAGATGCTATCTAGTACCGAAGTTGGGTCAAGACCAACTTTTTTTGCATAAACAATTGCTTCGCATACACCCATCATATTGGAAGCGATGACAATTTGATTGCACATCTTTGTATATTGGCCTGCACCTGCCGTGCCTTGCAGTTTAATATTTGTTCCTAGAAGCTGTAAGATTGGCAAGGCTTTTTCAAATACTTCCTTCTCACCACCAACCATGATAGCTAGTTGAGCATTTTTTGCACCGATATCACCACCGGAAACTGGTGCATCTAGTGCAAATAAATTGTTACTTTTAGCAGCGTTGGCAATTTTTTTTGCGAGTGTAGGGCTTGAGGTCGTCATATCAATGCAGTAAGTGCCAGCTTTTGCATGATCCAAAATACCATCTTGAAAATATACTTCCTCCACATCTTTTGGATACCCAACCATCGTAATAATAAAATTACATTTACGCGCAATAGATTTAGGTGAATCCTCCCAAATGGCACCTTTCACTAAAAGTTCATCAGCTTTTGCTTTTGTACGTGTATAAATATGTACTTCATGATTGGCATTAAGTAGATGCATTGCCATACTTTTTCCCATAACGCCAATACCGATAAACCCGATTGCTAAATTTTCTCCCATGCTAAAATCTCCTTACTTTTTTCTAGTGTGGATGCCTATATGCTTCACTTTGCGATAAAGTAAAGCATATAGGTACGCTTTACTTCTAATTTTTTTCGCCGACTAATGGGAATGATTTCATCATTTTTTAAAATGAAATCATCTTCTTTTATGGTGGCGATAAAATCCATATTCACGATAATCTTGTGGTAACACTCTAAAATCCGTTGGTCTTTCAAAAGGAAAGCTGCATACTCATCATAAGAGCCTATTGCATCAACTGTAGTATGGCGCAAATGAAAAGATACATAATGCCGTTTCATTGCATCGATGTATAAAATATCGCGTAAAAAAATCTTTATCGTTAAATTTTTCGTGGAAAATTCAATCTGTGCTTGATCTAAATTTAACTTTTCTAAGCAATAATCTAATGTGCGGTAAAGAGTTCCTTTGTTACTGCATAATGGTTTTACAACATAACCAGCGGCGTGTACTTCATAACCGTCTAAAAGATGATCGGTACTGGAGGTAAGAAAAATAAGTTGGCACCTCTTGTCCAATGCATAAATTTTTTTGGATACCTCTACGCCAGTTAATTCTTTCATATAAATGTCTAAAAAAATAATTGCAAAACGATTTGGGACAAAGTCTTGGACAAATTCTTCTCCACAGATAAATTCTATAAATTTTACATCTATTGTAATCGAGTGATGGTGAATGAAATAATCTTCAATAGCTTTTTTTATTTGCAGGCGATCTTCTGGTGAATCATCAACGATCGCAATTTGCATAGACCAAATCCCCTTTATTGATAATTTTCTTTAAATAAAATTATACAATATCTAAAAAAAAAACGCCTGGGATTTTTAGGATAATAGATAAACAAATTTATATATGTTGAAATAAATAGTTAAAAATTTTTTGTTTGAAGGATTCTGACAACCACTTTTGCCAAAAAACAACCACTTTTGTCAAGCGGGTGGAAAAGCAATTGACAACTCGATAGAAAATCTATAATTTAAGAAACAGTTAAAACAAAACTTGAAAGAATTTAGCGTAAGTGATAAAGGCGGATAAAAAATATTTGAGCGTAACGTTTAAGAATCGCAAAAATAGATGGTAGGTGATTGGAATGGAAGAATGGCAGTTTGCCTTTGGCGTGGATGAAAATTATGTAAAATATGCCGGTGTGATGATGACGTCGATCGTGCTGAATCATCCGGGACAGCCGATTTGTTTTCATGTAGCATGTGATGGGCTCAATGAAGCGGATAAGGGAAAGCTGGATGAATTTACGCTGCTCTATCGTAATACGCGAATCATGATTTATGATGCAAGTGCGTTGCTGACGAGTATTCCAACGCCGCAAGTCGCGCCGGAGCGGCTCAATAAATCTGTATTTTTACGTGTGTTGTTGCCGCAGTTTTTACCGCAGGAACTGACGAAGGTGATTTACTTGGATGCGGACATGCTCTGTATTGGGCGGCTAGATTTGTTGTGGGAAACTGCGCTAGGGGAGTGCGCAATCGGGGCTAGCTTTTACGCGAAGGATACCGAAGGTCACGCCAAGCGATTAAACTTGCAGCCAAATATCTATTTCAATGCGGGGCTGATGGTCATGAATTTGCCGGTTTGGCGACAGCAAAAGCTGACACAGCAGGTGTTAGCGCTATACCAAAATCGGGTCAAGGACTTTCTCCTGCTGGAGCAGGATGCGCTCAATTGCATTTTGCGAGGGCAAATCGTACCGATTGCGGAGAAGTATAATCATATGATCGACGCGTTCAATCCGCTACTATCAAAGATTCAACCCGAGGATGCGATTTTACACTTTGCCAATGAAGGCAAGGCTTGGTTTCGTTATCCGGCAGAACAGATTGAACAGCTGTATTGGCGTTATGTCCGCCGTTCGCTGTGGTTTGAACTGGAGCCTCTGGAACCTTGGGATGCCAAGACGGCGTTCCTTGCTGGGAAAAACGCCCAGCAGCGCGGCGACTATCAAGCAGCCGCAAAATATCTGGGGATGGCGGCGCGTACGTTCATGGAGTTTTATCTACAGCAAACTGGGCGAATAAAATAATTTTTACTTTTAATAAGGAAAAGACCAACTATAAAAAGTCAACATAAAAATTAAATTTATTTGCAAAGAGTGTAGTTATATTTATACAACACAAATAAACCTGTATTTCACAGGCTGAAAAGTAATATTTTGTATATTTTACTCTGTTGGTAGTTGGACTTTATATTCACAATTGTTCTTCAGTATTGCATGAATGGTATAACAAAGTTTTCGAGCAACAGCGCCAAGACAAGTTAAGTGATGTTTACCTTCAGAACGTTTCTTTTGATAGTAAGCTTTAAATACTGGATCATGAACAGAGGCAATTAAGGCAGCACGAAATAATGCAGTTCTTAGATAGGGTGAACCACGCTTGGTCATTTTGTTATTAGTGCTAATGTAATCACCTGACTGATGAACAGATGCATCAATGCCAGCATAAGCAACTAACTTAGATGGATTACTGAATCGTTCAATATCACCAATCTCGCCAAGAATAGTAGCGCCTATAATATCACCAATACCAGGAATTGTAGTAATAGGCGTATTAATCTTATGAAGAAGTTGTTTTATCTGAATTTCAACATCATGAACCTGCTGTTCTATGAAATTAATCTGTTTAATTAGAAGTTTTAATTGTAAAGTAAGGCTCTGCACAGCAAAAGTAATACCGAAAGAAGTTTTGGCAATATTGGAGATGTAGCTAATTTTTTTACTGGCGAATTTCTTAAAAGAAACTTGCTCTAGAGCAGTTTCAAGCTGTTCAGAAGTAATTGATTCAAATTCGGCAGGAGAAGAAAAATGCAGTAATATCTCTTTGGATGTTTTGCCGAAAATATTAGAAAAAACAGACTCATATTCAGGAAAAATCTGGTCAAGGATGCAAATAGTCTTTCTTTTCAAGTCACCAATAGATGAAACAAGATAATTTCTAAAACGAGTAAGGTTACGAAGTGAAAGAATATCTTCATTGGCAAGAGAAGTTTCCAGAAATTCACCATACCGGATGAAGTCAGCAATAATGAGTGAATCAATAATATCTGTCTTATGTTTTCTGATTTCAGTGGCATTGCGCCAGCCATCCGTTTGAATAGGATTGATGACATGGATGACAAAACCATGCTCAACAAGGAAAGAATACAATGCCAGCCAGTAATGACCGGTAGCTTCCATTCCAATTTCGATTTCGTTAGAAAATGGAGTAAGCTTATCTAAAAGAGATGTAGCACCAATAGTTGAGTTTGGAAAAGAAAAGGCTTTAAAAACAGTTTTGCCATTATCATCAATAAGGGAAGCAACGAGGGTGTTTTTACCAATGTCAATGCCAAGAAAAAACATAAAATCACCTGCTAAAGTTATTTCAGATAGGTTCCTCTAAACTGATAAACGTTACCGCCTTATTGTAGATACGAAGTGCTTAAATAAAGCCAACATCCAACTTATTCGTAAACAGTTTAAAAGTTAGAGGTGTCAGTCTTTCAAGTACGAGATAAGATCTCAAGGAGAAAACGACATCACTCTATCTAATAAATTAATTATACAGCAAGCTGAATAATTAATCAGTCAATAAAGGATTATAGGTTGCCTTTATTAACCTAAATATATTATATAAGGAGTAATTTCAGGATGAAAATAAGCAAGAAAAAACAACAATTGGCAAAAATGATTTGTACAGGAGGTATCGTGTTGTCCACTTCGCTGATGATGGCACCGGCGGAAGCTGCGATTACAACGTCGCAGGACTATGATATAAATAGCGCAGCTACCGTGACGGAGGATATTAATATCCCCAGCGGGCATGTGAAGTTTTATAATAACGATACAAACTATAATACCACGAGCATTTCGTTTACTGGAGATGTCTTCCTTGTACAGGCGGATAATGAAGAGTATGCGTTGCTTGCTGAGGGATATGATGGTGCATCAGGTGGCAGTGCAACGCTCAACATTAACCCAAATCAAGATAAAACAGTAAAAATTATCGGTGATGTAAAGGCTAAGGCAAATCACAACGTGTCATGGGGATATTCTGGAACTGCTGTAATCAATCTCAATTTAACAAATGCGGATTCCTATTTTGCTGGGAAAATGCTGCTGGAGGGAACGGATAATAAGACCATTGCGCTAAAACTAAAAAACGGGGCAACGTGGTATGTGCCAATGGGGGATAACACCTATGATTTAAGCAGTGGGATTACGCTATCCGCCGATGGGGGGATTATCGACCTCTATCATCAAACGCCAACGAAGGTACGTAGCAGTGTGGGTGACAGAACGTTTGCACTAAGCAATACGGGCACTTCGGCAAACGGGGCGACATTTGCGTTATCGAGCGATATTGCTAATAATACTGCGGATAGTGTCAATCTATCCGGTGTAACCGGGACGAATACTTACTATGTACAAGTCGTGCATGATGACAGTCAGCTTGAAGACGGAACGTATACAGGAAATGCAATAGTACTGACGACAGATAACGCTAGTGATACTGTAACAGCAAAAGAATATACGACGACGAAAGATGTAGCCGCAGGGCTAATGAGCAATACACTGACGATTACACCAACACTGAATACCGTAGGTGGAGTTACAAAACTGACAGAAGTACAGATTAAAACCATTGCTAAAGGTGGGGCTGGGCCGGCACAGCAAATGGCAAATGCAGCTTCTACAACCTCGCAGGCATCTTTATCTGCATGGCGAGCGGAAAATAATGATTTATTGCGTCGTATGGGGGATTTACGCTGGGATGAAACGAATGCCGGTGCATGGGGAAGATTTTATGGAGGACAAAGTGAGATCAATACAGCCTTGCCCTCTACGGTGAAAACAAAGGGAATTCAAGTTGGTTATGACCGTCAAGTTCCAATGGAGGGTGGCAAGCTCTTTACAGGGATTGCAATTTCACATATGGATGGCGATTTATCTTCTGATGGTGGTAATGGCGATACTGATTCGACGATGTTCGGTGTTTACGGAAGTTATCAAGGGGAAAAAGGCCACTTTATTGATGCAATCGTCAAATATGGACGGATGAGCAACCAATTCACGAGGAACTCTACAACAGCATTATACGAAAGTGATACATCGGCAAATGGCCTTAACATGTGTTTGGAATACGGCTATCATAAAGAACTCAAAGATAATTGGTATATAGAACCTCAAGCGGAGTTTAGTTATGGACATATCAATAGCAATAGCTATACAATGAAAATGAATGGTGGTAGTGGAGCTAACGTTAGCAATGATTCAGTTAATTCGCTTATCGGGCGAATTGGGATAAACTATGGTAAAAATACTGATAAAGGAAATGTTTATGCAAAATTGTCAGTGGCTCATGAATTTTCAGGAGATATTGGAGTGACGACAAGTTATGGTGGCTATGAAAATCATACAAGCGAATCAATGAAAGATACTTGGATTGAATATGGTATCGGCTTCAATCAAAAACTGAATGAAAGCAATAACCTCTACGGAGAAATTACCAAAACTGCAGGTGCCGATAAAGTAACTGAAAAATGGAAAGCCAATATCGGCTTTAGGCATAGCTTCTAAAAGTGTAGGTAGAATAAAAGATAAAGTAATACAAACAAGTGGCTGATTCACAATGAATCAGCCACTTGTTTGTATTTGCCACTATGTTGCGATATGGTTAATTTTGTATAATGATAAAAAGCAGGCTAGTACGAATTATACATTTTGTAAATAAACTTAGCAAAGAACTTTGTTTATTAAAGCAATAGGTGAGGAATCGTTGAAATAACAAATTTACAACATTTCCTTAATGAATTGGAGATAATTTGTCATTGCTAAGTCTTGCGTTTTACCTAGTGTGATTTGAGGATATTTGGCTGCTAAATTTTCCTCCCAATACTGACCGATAAAATATTGTCCCCATTGAGGTAATAGTGTAGGAGAATTAAAAAGCATTGCCAATTGCCACAGTAAAGTTAATCCGGCAGGAAGATTCTCTGGTAAAAAAGCGATTGGTTGATATTGTCGCTGATAAAGCTCTTGCTGCAAAATCAGATAGCCGTCGGCCAGAACGGCTGCGGAAAAGACAAGTAATCGCTCATCCAATGCTTTTTTACCGGTAAATATTTGCCACCAAACCTTTGTTAAAAGATTACGATGGTAGAGTTTCCCCCATAATACGCCCCAAGCGCTAAATTTCATTTCAAATTGCATCCGCTCGTTGATTTTCCCACTTACTTTAATCGGGGGCGCATCAGCAGGAATCTCTTGCTTTGTTTGATTGGTGATGTACGTATAGCCACAGCTGACCAGTTCGAGTTGTTCAATTTTAGCAAAAGAATATAGCGTTTCTAAAAAGTCGGGATTTACAAAATCAGAGCCGTCAATAAAGGTAATATACTGACCGTGTGTTTGTTTCAGTACTTCCTGATAAAGTGCACAAGCGGGTGGCTGCAAGTAACGAAAGCCATCTTGGGTTCCATAAAATTTACAAAGCGAGGAGACTTCTTGAGAAAGTCCTTCATCGAAAAGAAGAATCTCAAAGTTGCGGTAGGTTTGCTGCTGGAGACTTTTTAGGCAGCGATGCAGGTGCGGGGTGGTTGCACCTGCTTTGACGACAACGGAAATGGCAGGGTAATTTATATTCGCTTCATAAGCATAGCCGAATTTGGCAGCGAGGAGTTTTTCTAAATACATGTTTGGTTCAGTTAATAGCGTTTCTATGTCTTGCCATTCCTCAGAGGTGAAAAGCTCTGGCTGCAATTCATTTTTAACTTGCGCCGTTAAAAATTCCTCATGAAAATGACTTAAATAAATCGCTTGATGTTCGGGAGAAATTCGGCGCAGGGTAAACAGATTATTTTCATATTTCTTAAACCAATAGATCCCTAGAAATTTATGTAATTTTATATTTTGCTTTAAAAAGCCATAGATAAAAGCATATTCTTCATTCATCGAAAATAGTCTGCTGCGGTTGTGGCAGGAGGAATTCGGATTGTCGATGCGATACATATAGCAGGTTTTTGGCAGATAAAAAACTTTTGTCGCTTGACAAAACAGTTGAAACCAAAAGCCGTTGTCCTGATAAGCTGCGCCCGGAGTTTCGTGATGGCGAATCCGATATTGCTGTAAAAAGCTTCGCAAGACAAGCCCCGTCCAAGACATCATGGGTGAGCGAAATATGCGAATATCCAAGGTCTGCGGATTGTAGACTTTCCCGTATAAAGCAGGCTGGGTAATTGCACATTTTGTTACTCTGCGTTCATTGCTATTGTCATAAAATTTTCCGAAATCGGCGCGAATGATTTGGGCTTTGCTTTTTTCGGCTGCCTCATATAGATTTGTACAAAAATCTGGTAAGAGATAATCGTCTGCTTCTAAGATTGCAATGTATTTACCTTTTGCGGTGTCTAGTCCCACATTCATCGTATGTCCATACCCTGTATTGCGTTTATGGAGGACTTTAATTCGTGCATCTTTTTGGCTGTAGCTGTTTATGATAGCGAGTGAAGAATCTGTAGAGCCGTCATCCAGACAGAGAATCTCTATGTCTGTTAAGGTCTGTTGACATGCACTTGCCAAGGCTTCTGGCAAGTATTTTTCAGCGTTATAAATTGGAATGATGATCGATATTTTTATCATTGCACTGCCTCTTTTGTTATTGTTTTGCTTTTAATTGGCTATGGGCGAGATGAAGGGCCGCTTCCACGATTTGATCCATATTGTAGTAGTGATATTCCCCTAGCCGTCCGCCAAATAAAACATTGGGTTCTTGTTGCGCCAATTGTTTATACTTTTCATATAGTGTCTGATTTTCTTTATCGTTTATCGGATAATAAGGTTCTTGATCCTTTGTCCAGGTTAACGGATATTCTTTTGTAATCCAAGTAACGGGTTGCGAGGGATTTTTGGAAAAATGTTTATGCTCGATTATGCGCGTATAGGGTGTTTCGCGATCGGTAAAGTTCATGACGGCAACGCCTTGATAATTTTCCTGCGCAATGCGTGCTGAAACGAAACGCAAGCTTCGATAAGCAAGTGCGCCGTAGCGATAATTGAAATATGCATCAATCGCGCCGGTATAAAGCACCCGGTGTGCCATTGATAGATACTTTTCTTTTTGATTGAGAAAATCCGTATTTAAGAGGATTGTGCTGCCTGCCAAAAGCTTTTCGATCAAAACGTTATAGCTATTTGTCGGAATGCCCTGATACAAACTGTCAAAGTAGTTGTTGTCATAACGAAATCGCAGGGGAATACGTTTTAAAATGGAAGCTGGTAAGTCTTTGCAGGTGCGTCCCCATTGTTTTTCGGTATAGCCTTGAATGAGTTTTCGGTATAATTCTTCGCCAACGATGGTGAGGGCGTATTCTTCTAAATTTTGTGGTGTAGCTACAGATTTTTGTTGGGCAATTTTTTGTTTTGCCTGCTTTGCTGTTTTCGTCCCCCACAATTGATAAAAGGTGTGCATATTAAAGGGCAGGTTATAAAGTTCGCCATGATAATTCGCTAAAGGCGTATGGATATACGGATAAAATTCGGTAAATTGATTTACGTAATTCCAAACAATTTGACTATTTGTATGAAAAATATGTGCCCCATAGGAGTGAAGCCAAATTCCGTCTTTGTTTTGACAAGCTAAATTTCCGCCAACTTGTGGACGACGTTCTAAGACCAAAACTTTTTGTCCATGCTTTATTGCTTCCTGTGCGAATACTGCACCAAATAAGCCGCTGCCAACAATTAAAAAATCATAATCTTTTTTCATTTGCTTGCCTCGCTGTATATTTTTCTTTCCTTAATATTATAACAGATAAGAAGGATGCTTTAAATTTTTATAGAAATAAAAGGATTTGACTATTGTTGGAAAGTGTGAGAAAATGTCTTAGTTTACTATACTTTATTTAATTGACAGTCTAGATTTAGTGATGTACAATGGGGTTGTTGTATAGAAAAGGGGTGCGAAATATGATGCCGGATTATGTTTTGGCGTTTATTATTGCGATAGTAGTAGCCTATATTTTGACGCCTAGAGTAATTTCTTTGGCGAATAAAACAGGAGCAATGGATGCGCCTGATGAGAGAAAAGTTCATAGTAAACCTATTCCGCGTATAGGTGGGCTTGCGATATATTTTGCTTTTATAGTAGCAGCTTTATTTACGGTAGATTTGACAAAAGAGGTTGTAGGACTGTTAACTGGTGCTACAGTAATTTTAGTAGTAGGGATTATTGACGATTTTAAATCTTTACCGGCAAAGGTTAAGCTGATGGGGCAGATTATTGCAGCTGTTGTATTAGTCTTATTTGATGTTCGGATTGATTGTATTACAAATCCGTTTGGTGATATGTTTTTTCTAAGTGAGTATTTAGCCATTCCAATTACAATTTTTTGGATTGTTGGCTTGACCAATACAGTAAATTTGATTGATGGGTTGGATGGCTTGGCAGCAGGTGTATCAACGATTGCTGCGATAACAATATTATTGGTTGCGTTGCAACAGGGATTCTTGCTTGTTGCAGTGCTTACGGCAGCTTTAGCAGGGGCTGCAATGGGTTTCTTGCAGTATAATTTTAACCCGGCCAAGATTTTTATGGGCGATACGGGAAGTATGTTTTTAGGGTATATGTTAGCGGGAATATCCGTATTGGGTGCAGTGAAAAGTGCGGCAACGATTGCTTTGATTGTACCGATTTTGGCACTTGGGCTTCCAATTCTTGATACGACTTTTGCGATTATTCGCAGATATTTAAATGGGACACCGATTTTTAAGCCGGATAGAGGGCATTTACATCATAGACTCTTAGATATGGGCTTTACGCAAAAACAAGCGGTGCTATTGATGTATGTGATTAGCGGTGGACTTGGATTGAGCGCGATTGCGCTTACGGAAGTAAGCCGAGGGCTTGGTCTTTTAATTATTTTAGCTGTTACGTGCGCTGTTGTTTTCGGTGCGAAAAAGATTGGCATTTTAAAAACAAAAAAATCTATTGAAACGAATCAATAATATTAGGCAGGTGTTGACCTGCCTATTCTTTACAAACTGGAAGGAGTAATGAAATGCTAAAAGTAATGACTGTATTTGGTACGCGTCCGGAAGCGATAAAAATGGCACCGGTTGTATTGGAACTCACAAAATATCCTGATTTGATTCAACCGATTGTAGCGGTTACGGCACAACATCGTGAAATGCTTGACCAGGTACTCCATTTATTTGATATAAAACCTGATTATGATTTGGATATTATGGCACAAGGGCAAACGTTATTTGATATTACTTGTAAAGCTATGCAGGGTTTAAATGGTGTACTTAGTGAAGCGAAGCCGGATATTGTATTGGTACACGGTGATACAACGACGACCTTTGCTGGGGCATTGGCAGCGTTTTATCATCAAACTGAAATCGGTCATGTAGAAGCGGGGCTTAGAACGCATAACAAATATTCGCCATATCCAGAAGAGATGAATCGCAAGCTTACAGGTTCGCTTACAGATATGCATTTTGCTCCTACAGCTACGGCGAGCAATAATTTACGGCAAGAAAATATTAAAGAAGAAGCGATTTTTGTTACAGGTAATACGGTAATTGATGCGCTTCTTGCAACGGTTAACGAAAAATTTGAGTTTTCGAATGAAATTTTGCGCAAAATTGATTATAAAAATCGTAAAATTGTTTTAGTTACAACACATCGCAGGGAGAATCTTGGCGAACCAATGCGTCATGTTTATCAAGCATTGCGTGATTTGGTGAACGAATTTGAAGATATTGAGATTGTTTTCCCTGTACATAAAAACCCTAAAGTGCGTGAGGTTGTGGAAAGTGAATTAGGTGGGTTAGATCGAGTAAATTTAATTGATCCACTTGATTATGAACCTTTTGCGAATCTTTTGGCGCGCTCTTATTTGGTGCTCACAGATTCAGGCGGAATTCAAGAGGAAGCTCCTGCGCTAGGCAAACCGGTATTGGTACTTCGCGACACAACAGAGCGCCCAGAAGCAATTGATGCTGGGACAGTGAAACTTATTGGTACAGACAAAATGAAGATATATAATGAAGCAAAATTATTGCTGTCAAATGAAAAAGAATATGAAAGAATGGCGAATGCTTGTAATCCGTATGGAGA